>ERZ773148.12-NODE-12-length-133049-cov-15.174955_pt1 | contig 133049 bp, 117 predicted proteins | sample MGYA00580846_ERZ773148 | MGnify/ENA primary metagenome ERZ773148 (study PRJEB29015, sample SAMEA2737879) | human gut metagenome | biome: human gut; feature: human-associated habitat; material: faeces | place: China | collected 2012 ... | reverse complement strand
CACCAAAATTGTACACAAAAATACGATTAACTCTGATATTACAAAAACTTTTCGGCGGAAAATAGTCATTTATAGTGAAAATAGTTGTCCGAGGCAACTTTTATTTATTTTTTTAGCTATATGTCTTCTATTATAAGGATATTTATTTTCTGCACACAAACGTTCATTATAGAAAAGAGTATGGGTATAAATACAATTATTCAGAATCATCATCTCGTTTGTAATAAATATGCAGAAAGAAGAGAAAAAGCTGGATACATTTTCATCTTTTTGTGCCTTTTTGTTATTAATTTAATAGAATTTATATCAAATAGACTACGATTCCGAAGTTTTATTCCTACATTTGCGGGCAAATGATAACCTTTATAAAAACGCATAATCATGGCTAAAATAACCAAAGAAGCCGCTTTGCTCTATCACTCACAGGGCAAGCCCGGTAAAATTGAGGTAGTACCTACCAAACCCTACAGTACACAAACCGACTTATCTCTCGCTTACTCTCCCGGTGTGGCAGAACCATGCCTCGAAATAGAAAAGAACCCACAGGATGCTTATAAATATACAGCCAAAGGTAATCTGGTAGCCGTAATCTCAAACGGTACAGCAGTTTTAGGATTGGGCGACATCGGTGCTTTAAGCGGTAAACCGGTAATGGAAGGTAAAGGTTTACTTTTCAAAATCTATGCAGGTATCGATGTGTTCGACATCGAAGTCAACGAAAAAGATCCTGATAAATTTATCGAAGCCGTAAAAGCCATCGCTCCTACTTTCGGAGGTATCAACCTGGAAGATATCAAAGCACCCGAATGTTTTGAGATAGAACGCCGCCTGAAAGAAGAGCTTGACATCCCTGTGATGCATGACGACCAACACGGGACGGCCATCATCTCGAGTGCCGGACTGGTAAACGCCTTGCAAGTGGCCGGTAAGAAGATAGAAGATGTGAAAATCGTTGTCAATGGTGCAGGTGCTTCCGCCGTATCGTGCACGAAGCTCTACGTATCATTGGGCGCCCGCCTCGAAAATATCGTCATGCTCGACAGCAAAGGCGTTATCAGCAAGGCACGCACGGACTTGAACGAACAGAAACGTTATTTCGCAACCGACCGTACCGACATTCATACACTGGCCGAAGCGATCAAAGGGGCAGACGTATTCCTCGGCCTGTCAAAAGGGAATGTATTATCTCAGGATATGGTGCGCAGCATGGCTCCGATGCCTATCGTCTTTGCCTTGGCAAACCCGACCCCGGAAATCTCTTACGAAGATGCCATGGCTGCCCGTCCCGACGTGTTGATGGCAACCGGACGTTCGGACTATCCGAACCAGATTAATAATGTAATCGGTTTCCCGTATATCTTCCGCGGAGCGCTCGACACTCAGGCAAAAGCAATCAACGAAGAGATGAAGATTGCCGCCGTACACGCCATTGCCAATCTGGCCAAACAACCCGTGCCCGATGTGGTGAACGAAGCTTACCATGTGAACAACTTCACTTTCGGTCCGGAATACTTTATCCCGAAACCGGTAGATCCGCGTCTGATTACGGAAGTATCTATCGCCGTGGCCCGTGCCGCTATGGAGAGTGGTGTGGCCCGCAAGAATATCGAGAACTGGGATGAATATAAAACGCATCTCCGCGAATTGATGGGACAGGAATCCCAGTTGACCCGCCAGCTCTACGATACCGCCCGCCGCAACCCGCAACGTGTGGTATTTGCCGAAGGCGGACACCCCAACATGCTGAAAGCCGCTGTCGAAGCTAAATCGGAAGGAATCTGCCACCCTATTATATTAGGTAACGAAGAACGCATCGAGAAACTGGCCAAGGAACTCGACCTGAGCCTGGACGGAATCGAAATCATCAACCTTCGCCACGACCGTGAGGCAGAACGACGCGAACGTTATGCCCACATCCTCTCTCAGAAACGTGCCCGCGAAGGCGCTACATATGAAGAGGCCAACGACAAGATGTTCGAGCGCAACTACTTCGGTATGATGATGGTTGAAACCGGAGACGCGGATGCTTTCATCACCGGATTATACACCAAATACAGCAATACCATCAAAGTAGCGAAAGAAGTTATCGGCATCCGTCCGGAATACAAGCATTTCGGAACCATGCACATCCTGAATTCCAAAAAGGGAACTTACTTCCTGGCTGACACTTTGATCAACCGCCATCCGGATACTTCCACTCTGATAGATATAGCCAAGCTGGCCGACCAAACTGTCAGATTCTTCAATCATACCCCGGTGATCTCCATGCTGAGCTATTCTAACTTCGGTTCCGACCAGGCAGGAAGCCCGCTGAAGGTACACGAAGCAGTAGCTTATATGCAGAAAGAATATCCCGAACTGGCTATTGACGGTGAAATGCAGGTGAACTTTGCCATGAACCGCGAACTCCGTGACTCCAAGTACCCCTTCACCCGCCTCAACGGAAAGGATGTGAATACATTGGTATTCCCCAATCTCAGCTCTGCCAATGCAGGATATCAGTTGTTGCAAGCCATGGACCCGGATACCGAATTTATCGGCCCGATCCAAATGGGGCTGAACAAACCGATCCATTTTACAGATATCGAAAGCTCGGTACGCGACATCGTGAACATCACCGCCGTGGCTGTTATCGACGCTATTGTAGAAAAGAAAAAAGCTAATAAATGAAACGTCCTTTATCCAAATCACAAATAGTTTGTATCATTCTGCTTTGGGTGGCGCTTTGTTACATAGTATTGGTATACGCCGAACGTATTGACGGCCCTACCATACTTATGCTTATCATTTCGGCAGCATTAGTCTTTATTCCCGTCTACAAATCACTTAAAAAGAATAAATAATATCTTTTTATTCCTTTTTTGCGGCATAAAATATCAATTTTGATGTTTTATGCCGTTTTTCTTTATAAAATGCTTGTTAGTTCGATTTTTATGTTTACTTTTGCAACGTCATCAACAGAGAGACGATAGAATTTAAAAACAATCATATTAAAAGAAAAAAGAATTATGAATGCAGCTAAGGTATTAGAAGATTTGAAGAGAAGGTTCCCCAACGAACCGGAGTATCATCAGGCAGTAGAAGAAGTTCTTTCTACGATTGAAGAAGAATACAACCAACATCCTGAATTCGACAAAGCCAATCTGATTGAACGTCTTTGCATTCCAGACAGAGTATACCAGTTCCGTGTGACTTGGGTAGACGATAAAGGCAACGTGCAGACCAACATGGGTTACCGTGTTCAGCACAACAACGCCATCGGCCCGTACAAAGGAGGTATCCGCTTCCATGCTTCTGTAAACCTTGGTATTCTTAAATTCCTTGCTTTCGAACAAACCTTTAAAAACTCACTGACTACCCTGCCGATGGGTGGCGGTAAAGGTGGCTCGGACTTCTCTCCGCGCGGAAAGTCAAATGCCGAAGTAATGCGTTTCACTCAGGCCTTCATGCTTGAACTATGGCGCCACATCGGTCCTGAAACCGACGTACCTGCCGGTGACATCGGTGTAGGTGGCCGCGAAGTAGGTTTCATGTTCGGTATGTACAAAAAGCTCTCTCACGAGTTCACCGGAACATTCACCGGTAAAGGTCGCGAGTTCGGCGGTTCACTGATCCGTCCGGAAGCTACAGGTTATGGTAACATCTACTTCCTGATGGAAATGCTGAAGACAAAAGGAACTGACCTGAAAGGTAAAGTTTGTCTGATCTCTGGTTCGGGTAACGTGGCTCAGTATACCGCCGAAAAAGTGTTGGAACTGGGCGGTAAAGTGGTTACCATGTCTGATTCCGATGGTTACATCTACGATCCGGACGGTATCGACCGCGCTAAACTGGACTACATCATGGAGCTGAAGAACCTCTACCGCGGACGCATCCGCGAATATGCCGAAACTTACGGATGTAAATACGTTGAAGGAGCCCGTCCCTGGGGTGAGAAAGGCGATATCGCATTGCCTTCGGCCACTCAGAACGAACTTAACGGTGACGACGCACGCAAACTGGTTGCCAACGGTGTCATGGCAGTATCCGAAGGTGCCAACATGCCTTCTACTCCGGAAGCTATCAAAGTGTTCCAGGATGCCAAGATCCTGTATGCTCCGGGTAAAGCAGCCAATGCGGGTGGTGTATCCGTTTCAGGATTGGAAATGACCCAGAACTCTATCAAACTGAGCTGGAGCTCTGAAGAGGTAGACGAAAAGCTGAAGAGCATCATGAAGAATATCCATGAAGCTTGCGTACAATACGGTACAGAACCGGACGGATACGTAAACTATGTGAAAGGTGCTAACGTGGCCGGATTTATGAAGGTTGCCAAAGCAATGATGGCACAGGGAATCTTATAATCAGCAAAGAATTCAATCATAATGTCATAGTAGAAGTCCCCGTATCTCTGTAACAGGAGTACGGGGATTTTCATTTCAAACTGTCAATGCAAGTGCTTGAAGAGAAAGAGCACAAAGATGGGATACTAAAAAATGTACTCAAGCTCCGGAACAGCAAAATAAAATATCTCCTTATTCAACATCACCTCCGCATTCCATTAATCGTTCAGCAACAAAAAAAATAATATTAACAGACTATTTAAACAGACAGTCCGGACAGTTTGCTATAAAAGAACTTATTGACATCAAAAAAATAAAAACAATCGTCCCAATCTTTCATAAAACGAAAAAGTAATCTCTTTTTTTAGTTCATTAAAAATTTGCTTGTTTGTTTTAAACCATTTACTTTTGGAATTTTAAAAACCGAAGCCTTATTTTTGAAAAAATCACAATCAGCCTTATATTCTACTAAATGATTTTAAATAACGAGCCTAATAAGAAGAAGAAATTTGAGCAGTTTTTCATTATGACTTACCCAAAAGTCAAAGCGTTTGCATGGAAATTGTTGAAATCAGAAGAAGATGCAGAAGATATTGCCCAAGATATATTCGCAAAATTATGGACCCATCCTGAGATTTGGGAAAACCAGGAAACTTGGAACAGCTACATTTACACTATGGTCCGCAATCATATTTATAACTTTCTAAAACATAAATCAATCGAACAGACCTATCAGGAGCAATATACAAAAGAGGATCTGTCTATATCCGAAGCCGACATTCACGATCAACTTTATGCCAGGGAAAGCGAACTTCTGATGAAACTCACGATTGCCAATATGCCCGAACAGAGAAGAAAGATCTTCCGGATGAGCCGCACACAAGAAAAAAGCAATCAGGAAATTGCCGATGAACTGAATATTTCAGTTCGTACGGTAGAGCGTCACATCTATTTGGCATTAATCGACTTGAAAAAAGTGCTCCTCACCCTATTTTTTTTCTACATCGGTTGAGTAATCAGCCACAACTAATTGTCTTATCTATATAAAGGCTATAAAAATGAAGAATTATATTCAGAGAATCATCCGTTTGTTTGCAGCTTCCGATCCCGACAAAAAAGTCACCGGAGAGATCCATCAATGGTTGCTCGACCAGGAACATACCGAGGAAAAGGAAACGGCCCTGCACGACTTATGGAACGAAACGGAAGGAAAGGTCGACCAGACCACCTGGGACTCTCTCGCATCAGTATATACCAAAGTCGGAGCCAACTCCGGAGGCAGACATCAGCCACGCATCCGTTTTGCATATTACGCGGCTGCCATAGCGTTGTTGATCGTGTCTGTTTCGGTTACTTTTCAAATGACCAAACAGCACTTCACGGAGGCTCCCCTAATTGAGAACATAACACCGGACGGGCGCCTGAGCACCCTCCGGCTTCCGGACGGCAGTATAGTGGAAACTAACTCAGGCAGCATCCTCCTTTATCCTGAAAAGTTCAAAGGTGAAACCCGCACGGTTTACTTAATCGGTGAGGCCAACTTCAAAGTAAAGAAAAACACCGGCCAGCCTTTTATAGTCAGATCGGGCACCATGGCAGTGACAGCCTTGGGAACCGAGTTCAATGTCGCCGCTTATCCGGGAGAGAACGAAATGATTGCAACCCTGATTCATGGAAAAATAAAAGTGGAATGCGACAATGGGAAAGAGAGTTATATTGTCACTCCCGGACAACAGGTCACTTACCATAAGAGCACGGGAAAAAGCAAGCTCGCCGAAGCAAATATTGAAGACGTTACGGCCTGGCAAAAAGGGATGTACGTATTCAGAGGAGTTACTATGTCAGCAATTCTAAACGAACTGGAAAGACGCTACGCGGTCACCTTCCAGTATAACGCCAATTTATTTAATGATGATAAATTCAACTTCCGTTTCCGTGAGAAATCCACTTTAGAAGATATCCTGAATATCATGCAGGAAGTCGTGGGAGGATTCAACCATGAACTGAAGGGAAATATATGTTACATTAAACGGGATGCAAAAAAATAAAATGATTTAGTATATTTATTTGTTTAACCTTAAAAACAACTATTTAGCATGTAAAAAAGTATCCGGAAAGAGGCGGCCACCTAATTCCGGATATGAAATCTGAATTCTTAGCGTTAAAGCTTATGCTTTACTTTTTGGGAAATAAATATTATGATTTAACACTAAAATTCGTTCAAATCTATGAATTTTTATCGATTAAAGTCTATTTTTTTTATAATTTTTAGCTGTTTTATTCTACAAACAGCTGCCTTTGCTCAAAACAACGTAAAAATAACGATCAAAAAAAAGAATATCACGTTGCAGGAAGCATTGCGGGAAGTTGAGAAACAATCTGATTATCTGATTGCTTTCAACGAATCCAAACTTGAGAAAACCAAACGCGTTAACCTGAATATTAATGCTGAATCTCTGGATAAGACGCTGACTTCTATCCTGTCCGGAACGGGTCTTTCCTACAAAATCAAAGACAAATATATCATGATTATTCCGCAATCAAAAGTGGAAGTTGAAAGCAAAAAACTGTCGGGGATAGTGAAAGATGACAAAGGAGATCCCTTGATCGGAGTCAACGTCTCATTCAAAGGCAGCCCCACAGGAACCGTCACCGGTCTTGACGGACGATTTTCCATCCTGGCTGCCAAAGGAAATGTAATTGAATTCTCCTATGTGGGCTATACCACCAAATATATTACAGTGGGTGATGCTTCTTCACTGACTGTCGTATTGGACGAAGACGCCAAAGCGCTGGACGAGGTTGTCGTCACCGCACTGGGTATTAAACGTGCAGAAAAAGCGCTGAGTTACAGTGTTCAGCAGGTAAAGTCGGATGCTATCAACAGTGTGAAAGATGCCAACTTCGTAAACGGATTAACCGGAAAAGTAGCGGGTGTGTCCATCAACCGGAGCTCCTCGGGCATCGGCGGAGCAACCCGCGTAGTCATGCGCGGGGCCAAGTCCATTGTAGGAAACAATAATGTGCTCTATGTAGTGGACGGTATGCCCATCGGCAACCCCTCAAAAGGTGAAATCAATAATGATTACAGTACTCCGGGAGGAGGTGAAGGCATTTCCGATTTCAACCCGGAGGACATCGAAAGTCTATCGATACTGACAGGTCCGGCCGCCGCAGCCCTGTATGGTTCATCGGCTGCCAACGGTGTTATCCTGATTAACACCAAGAAAGGGCAGGAAGGCAAACTGAAAATCTCGATCTCCAACAATACGGAGTTTATGACCCCGTATGTAATGCCGGAATTTCAAAACCGATACGGTAATGCAAAAGGATCATACAAGAGTTGGGGTGAGATGCTGCAACAGCCTTCAACGTTCCGCCCGAAAGACTTCTTCAAGACAGGCGCCAATATCATGAATGCCGCCAATTTTTCAGTAGGAAACAAAAATAATCAAACGTTCGTATCGGTGGCAACAACAAACTCCACCGGCATCATTCCCAACAACGAATACTATCGTTACAACTTCACATTACGCAACACCGCGAGTATGCTGAATGACAAACTCCATCTCGACCTGGGAGCCAGTTATGTTCTGCAGGGAGACCAGAATATGCTGTCGGCAGGGCGTTACTTTAATCCGCTGGTACCTCTGTATCTCTTTCCGCGGGGTGAAGATTTCGAAGCAGTCAAGGTGTACGAGCGCTATGACACCAACCGAAAATTCCCCATACAGGAATGGTCTTATGGCGATCAGGGCCTGAATCTGGAAAACCCGTACTGGATTGTGAACCGCGAAATGTTTGTTTCCAAAAAGAAACGTTACATGTTTTATGCCAACGTAAAATACGACATTCTGAGCTGGCTGAACATAGCAGGACGTATACGTGTGGATAACACCAACACTACTTCCGAGCGCAAATTACACGCTTCGACAATCAAGCTGCATGCCCAATCGGACAAAGGAGCCTACAACCGGAGCATGGAAGAATATCAGCAGACCTATGCAGATATTATGCTGAATGTGAACAAGAATTTCGGTAACTTCAACCTGACGGCAAATGCCGGATTCAGTTATGAAGATCACCTGACCACCGGCATGGGCATCGGAGGAAAACTGTTTACCGTCCCCAACCTGTTCTCTGCCTATAACTTCGATCCGGCTTCCGGACCCGGTTCGCAATCGCACACCCATACACGTAACAATTCGGTCTTTGTAAGCACCGAGCTGGGATATAAGAGCATGCTTTACCTCACACTTACCGGACGACAGGAATGGGCTTCCCAGTTAGTCAACTCCGACCAGCCCACCTATTTCTATCCTTCCGTCGGAGTGTCGGGCGTAATCTCCGAAATGGTAAGTCTGCCTAAATTCATTTCATTCTGGAAGATGAGAGCTTCATTCGCCGAAGTAGGAGGACCGATCAACTATACCGGATTGACTCCCGGAACTGTCACCGATCCCATGAAAGGCGGAGTCATCAATCCGATATCTGTCTATCCTTTCCCGAATTTCAAAGCAGAACAAACCAAATCGTATGAGTTGGGAACTAACCTGAGACTTTTCAACAACAAAATCAATATCGATGCCACGGTGTACCTGACAGATACCTACAACCAGACCTTCCTCTCCAGTATGTCTCCTGCTTCGGGATATTCGGGTTTCTATGTACAGGCAGGTAAGGTACGCAACAAAGGTATCGAACTGTCATTGGGTTATAACGACCGGTTCGGAAAAGTGGGATATGCCACCAATCTGACTTACACAGCCAACCGAAATAAAATCATGAAGATGGTGCATGACTACAGGAACCCGGCGGACGGCTCGCTGTTCAGCATCACCGAACTGACCCTGCAGGATAAAGGAGGAGTTTATCTGCGGGAGAAGGACGCAATCGGGGATGTATACGTAAAAGGTATCCTTGCCAGGGGCAAAGACGGTAAACTGATCGAAGAAGAAGGAGGATATAAAGTAGACCGCTCACAACGCATCAAGATAGGATCGGTCAATCCGGACTTCTCGATCGGCTGGAGACACAATGTCACCTGGAACAACATTACTCTGGACCTGCTGTTCAACGGACGTTTCGGGGGTATTGTCACCTCTTCCACCCAAGCATTCCTTGACGACTACGGTGTATCGAAAGACACTTATAAAGCGCGTCAGAACGGTGGTGTATGGGTGAACGGAACCCAATACGACGCGGAAAAATATTATACGACCATCGGCGGCGAACAACTGATGGCATATTATGCATACAAAGCAACCAATATCCGTCTTCAAGAAGCCAGCCTGAGCTATACCCTACCGGGCAAATGGTTCGGAAATGTGATCAACCGGCTGACGGTTTCCGCCATCGGACGCAATTTGTGGATGATCTATAATAAAGCTCCATTCGATCCGGAAATGACCTCTTCGACAGGTACCTATAACCGGGGAGATGTCTTTATGCCACCCAGTTTGCGTAGTGTGGGATTTAGCGTAAAGATTGAATTATAACCTTTAAAAAATGCAACACTATGAAATTAAATAAAATAAAGAATATGTGTAGAACACTATCGGCCATAGCCCTTTTAGGTTCAACACTATGCACCTCGTGTATATCCGAAGATATCAACCGGAACCCGTTGCTCCCGACAAAAGAAGACGAAAAGATGGACGGAGTTATTTACGGGGCCTACCTGCCTAATCTTGAGAAAAGTGTAATCCCTGTCGGCACCGCTTCAGAAAGCACAGAACCGGTAAACCGCTATCAGATCGGAGTAAATCTGGCCGGTGATGCCTGGGCGGGATACATGTCTCCCCGCGACAACAAATTTAACGGCAGCAAGAACTTCACCAACTACTTCATGTACGAAAACTGGGTAAACTATGTGTATTCTTTTATGGTGACGGATGTTTATTCGCCATGGATGCAGATAAAACGCATCTCGCAGGATGAAGGAACAAGAAATGACGAGATTTATGCCTTAGCCCAGATCATTAAGATCGCGGCCCTGCACCGCACTACGGATATGTTTGGCCCGATTCCCTACTCACAAGTGGGCAAAGGTTCTTTTAAAGTGGCATACGACTCTCAGGAAAGCGTATACCGCTCTTTTCTGAAAGAGCTGGAAGAGGCTGTCCAAACCTTGGACGATTACTCGAATAAGAGCAAAGAAGTATTGCCTACCTTCGACATTGTTTATAACGGCGATGTCAATAAATGGATGCGCTTTGCCAATTCGCTGATGCTTCGCCTGGCCATCCGTGTCCGCTTTGCCGATGCGGGACTTGCCAAAGAATATGCGGAGAAAGCCGTGAAACATCCCGCAGGCATGATCGACAGCAAAGAACTGGCAGCCCAGATGGGTAAAGGCGCCGGCCTGCAAATGAAGAATCCGCTGAAAGTGATTAATGAAGAATACAATGACACCCGCATGGGAGCCACCATCTATTCTTATCTGGCAGGATATAATGACGCCCGTGCTTCCGTATACTTTGTCAACAACAATGGCTTCAAGGCCGTACGGTGCGGAATCGCCAAGTCCGGAGACGCTTACAACGGGTTCACACGCCCCAACGTGCATGAAGACGATCCCCTCTATTGGATGAAAGCGTCCGAAGTATGCTTCTTGAAAGCCGAAGGAGCATTGGCCGGATTCGATATGGGCGGCAGTGCCGGTGACTTCTACAACGCAGGCATCCGTATGTCGTTCAGCGAAAATGGACTGAGCAATTCATCGGCCGAGAACTATCTGAAGGATCACACCCGTAAACCGGCCAACTATACCGACACCGCCAATGGTGAGTTAAGTGCAAACGCTCCAAGCAGCATCACTATCCGCTGGGAAAACGGAGCTACGGAAGAAGAGAAGCTGGAACGTATCATCACTCAAAAATATCTCGCCATCTTCCCCAACGGACAGGAAGCATGGACAGAGTGGAGACGTACCGGATATCCCCGCCAAATAGTCGTTGCCGAAAACAAAACGAACTCCGCGGTATTGATCGGAAACGGATACGATGTGGGAGGTGTAAGAAGAATGCCCTATCCCCGCACCGAGTATGAACAAAACAGCGAAAACCTGCACAATGCCATCAACCAGCATTTAGGAGGAGCAGACAATGCCGCCGCTAAAGTGTGGTGGGACAAAAAAAGCAAATAGTAATGAACCTGAAAATTAAAGAAACATGAATATGAGAAATACCATTTTTGCATTTATCGGAACGGCACTCTTAGTAAGCTTTGCCGCATGCGATGACTGGACCTCACCGGAGAAACTTGACGTGGAAAACGAAGCCGTGGGCGATCTTTATTCCAAACGGGACTCCGTAAAATGGGCCGAAGAAGATAAAAGACATAAAGAGAATGAAGTTGCCTACGAAAAATATCTGGAAAACCTGAGAGCTTACAAAAGCACCAAACACCCCATTATGTTCGGGTGGTTCAATGCCTGGCAACCGGACGGAGCGGGAAAATATCCCCGGCTGTCTCTTTTACCGGACAGTATGGATGTTGTTTCGATATGGGGAAACTGGCACTCTTTGAGCGAAGAAAAAATCAAAGAGCTGCGGAGTGTGCAGGCCAAAGGAACCAAAGTCATTATCGGCTGGATTATAGAAGACATAGGTGACCAGATAAAATGGGGACGCGACCAATGGCCCGCCGACGACACACAAGCCATCAAAGAGTATGCGCAAGCCATCGTAGATACAATCAATAAATATGGTTACGACGGATTCGACTATGACTATGAACCCTCGTACGCATCGCCGTTCAAGCCGGGCAACCATTGCGGTAATTTGACTTCTTGCTCACGCGATTATAATAAAGAGAAAGAAATCTTGTTTATGAAGACCATGCGCGAGCTGCTGGGACCGGACAAACTGTTTCATCTGAACGGCTCTATCCATTGGCTGGACCCGCGTGCGGCACAGTATTTCGACCGTTTTGTCGTTCAATCTTACAGCGGATCGGCTTCCAGTTTCGAGAGATGGACCAATGATATCCAAAACCGGTTGAATATCAAACCCGAACAGCTCGTATTTACGGAAAGCTTTCAGAACAAGCCCGGTGCACGAAGCAGATTCCCGGGTACATACGCCGGTTACGTGGCTTCCAAACAAGGCAATGTGGGAGGAATCGGAGTCTTTCATATTAATGAAGACGCATTTGAAGACGAAGCCTATGTTAACATCAGAAAGGCCATCTCTATCATGAATCCTCCCGTAAAATAATTAACCTAAAAACAGTTTGAAACATGAAATGTAACGTATCTTACAAATATCTGTTTATTGCGATCGGCATACTTTGCCCGTTCTTTTCTGCCTGTGACTATGCCGACGGAGAAGGTTCAGGCTCGGAAAACGCAGTATACATGGAAACACCCGATAATAAAGGCATCGTCAACTTCACTTTAGAGCCCGATGGCGGAACAACCTATCTGACTCCCCGGCTGGCCAATATCAGCCAAAGCCCGGTGACTATACAAGTGGGTTATGACAAAGAGGCCTTGGATAAATACAACAAGGACAACGGGGCCTCGTATGAACCCCTTCCCCCCTCCGCTTTTAAACTGGCAGATGCAGAGGGAAACGACCTATCCGGCTCCGAAGGCATACGGGTACCCGCCGGTGACTTTTCAGCAAAAATAATGGTGAAAGTAGGACAACTGGATTCCAAGGATTTCCCCGACAGTAAGAAATACGCCATTCCCCTGAGCATCACGGGTGCTTCCAACTATTCGCTGATTCCCTCACAACGCAGCGCAATCTTGCTCCTGAATCGTTCCATCCTTTCGTCGGTAGCCAAAGTCAGTGGTGGAGAAGGCATCCGGATAAAACCTGTCGGAATGCACGCAAAGGCCGAATGGACCATTCAAATGAGCGCCATCTATTCCAGCCTGACCCGAAGCAACCTGACCACAGCCTATCTAAGCAACGGAACAGGAGGAGCATTCTATACCCGTATTTCATCTACTGCCGGCATACAAGTGAAAAACGGACGCGACGGGGACGACACATGGACTCAAATGCCCCTGCAAGCGGGTAAATGGCTGCATATCACCTATGTGCACAAGGATAAGAAAACGACAGTCTATGTCAATGGAAAGGTCCAGAAGGTCTTTGAGAACAGTGCCATCACCTTTGGCGAGAACAGCATGATCGTAGTCGGAAACTCCGGTTACCGTAACGACTATCTCCGCGAGATACGTTTATGGGACAAGGCGCTGACAGAGTCGGAAATCAACGATTACTTATACCTCCCGATGGATCCGGAAACACCACATCTCATTTCGTATCTGCCACTAAGCAAAGAGGCGGGGATCAAAGACCTGAAAGCTCCCGCCGATATGGAGAATGTGACCACGAAAGCCCGTATTGAATATGTGGAAAACGTTAAATTTCCGGCAGATGAATTAGTAATTGTAAATCAAGAATAAAAAAGAGTTCAGAATGAAAAGAAGAATAAAATCCACCCCAAGCATTTTATGGGTTCTATTGCTCGTCTTGTCGGCATCGTGCAGTAAAGATGAAATACAGATAGTAGATCAGGATACAAGTTGGCAAATGGACAATAAGTATATCGAAGAAGATATCCGTGAGCAACTCGGCATCGACCCGTTCACTGATCTGGTGTACCTGGGATACTATGGCAAGCCTTATATACAGCTGGAAGCAACCAACGACCTGGTAAGTACCACCCTGGTAGGAAAGAACGAACTTTCGTTCAAAGTAAAAGTGACAAAGCCCTACAAAGAAGACATCCAGGTCAATCTTATCAAAGAAGACAAATTGATAGCCGATTTTCCTGAAATGGTGGAAGGTATCCCCCTCTTTCCGAACGAAAGCTGCACCTTTGAGGGTAGTGTGCTGAAAGCGGGTGAACTGGAAACGACAGTCAAACTGACCCTCAAGGATGTTGAGAAGTTAAACAACCTATCGGGTTATGTGATGGCAATAAAGCTGACGATGGAAGGATCGCATGAACATTTGGCAATCGCCCGGACCCGCTCGGCATACTTTGTGAAACTAAATCTTTCTATACGCCTGGACAATATCGATTCAAGCAATGAAAAGATCGAAGGAAAAGGCTTCAACAAAGAAATCGGGTTTAAATCGGATATACGACCGGAGAAATTAAGTTCGCTAAACGATGGTAACTTTACAGCCAACAACTGGTATACCTCCAACGCCCACAATTATCTGACGATTATTCTGCCGGAAAAACAGTTACTCAAAGGGTTCAGGATGGACACCAACAAATCGACAAGCGGCTCGTATATGCTTAAATCCTGTAGAGTGATGGTTGAAACACCGGACGGAAATTGGGTGAACCATGGAGTATTCGACCGTAAGGTCATGGATGGAATTGCTTATATAAGCTTTAAAAAACCGGTGGAATGTACTAAAGTACGTTTCGAGAATATGATGGCCTTCAATGGCAGATTTTCCGTTGATGTAAATGAAGTCACAGCTTTCCGGTAAAGCAAGATTTCATTACTTTTTATTCACACCGTGAAGGGGCGGGACTGTTAATTCATAAGTCCCGCCCCTTCCTTAAAACCATGTGACAGCACATTAATATACAAACAGGTGAAGCTGTACCCTTCTCCATATTATGCCTCTAAATGCATTTCATACCCCTTACTATCTTTAGTGAAAATGGTCTGCCATTGATCCGGCCTGATCGTCCGGCTGAGATAGTTCTCCTTCGGGAACAGCCTCAGCTACTTCACGTTCGATAATCTCCCCGATCCGTTTTCTGTTTTTGCGCAACAGATCATAAATCTCATTTTCATCAAAGCTATCCTCAAATATAATGGGATATTTTTCCGCATCTTCGTTGTCACCGTGATAAGCAAGAATATGCACTTCACCACAATGACCGTGGGAAATTACGGCGCAGTATTCTTTCAAAAGTTCAGCCAGTTTGGTGAGGAAATCAATTTCTTTAGTTGTCAGTAGTCCGATCATAGTGTGTAAATAGGATTGTTGTTATTTCAATAGCCGTAAAATAAGCGCAAAACAGTTGATTCTGCAAGCATATACACATTCCTTATATTCTATTTTTGAGCAAAGTAATATTCATTTTATTCATCTTATTCCATTTTTTCGTATATTTGCTTCGAACGGAACATTTTAACGGAAATCGTTGTTCAAAAAGCAAAAAGAACATGGAAACAGAAGAAGAAATACAGAATGTAAATGTCCATCACGGACATAACATAAGGCGCACCCGGATCGAGAAAAACATCAAGCAGGACGCATTGGCAGCACTCGTAAACATGACACAACCGAATGTATCCAAATACGAGAAGATGCGGGTGATTGAGGATGAAATGCTAAATAGATTCGCAAGGGCGCTGAATGTGCCGGTGGAATATCTGAAAACGCTGGAAGAGGATGCACCTTCTGTGGTATTTGAGAATATCACAAACAATGTGCATGACAATAAAGATAGCTCAATGGGATCTACAGGATATAACAACGATAGTATAACTAACACTTTTAATCCGATTGATAAAATCACCGAACTCTACGAGCGTCTTCTCAAAGAGAAAGATGAAAAATATGCCGCGCTTGAAAAACGGATTCAAAGTCTGGAACAGCAAAATAACAGCGGAAAGTAATTCCGCAAACATATCTCTCCATATAAATGGGTGTAGCCATCCGACGCTTAGGGTGTAGCCATACCGGGGTTAGGGTGTAGCTATCCGTCCCGGATGGCTACACCCTAATTATTATGTGCAAGTTCCATCGGGGCGGGTATCCCTCACCCATTTCTCCGGACAAATCTTCGATCCGGATGCATTCCACATGACATTGCATACATATGACAGATTCAGCTTGAACCTGTCAAAACCATTTTTTAATAAGGAAAGAAGACACCCCAGGCCTTTAATATGAAGTGGTAATATGTTTCTGCGCTTTATTAGAAACATAAAATTTCTAATCAGCAATAAAAGTATAACTTCCTCTAATCTGCAAGGACGACTACAATACCGGACATGGTTATCTGGATATATTAGACTTACTGACATAGGGTTGTCATAGAAGTTGTTATTTTTGCACCATTAAGCATTCAACGTTGATTTTGGATGATTTTAGGTTGCTAATACCAAATACCCGACAATAATAAATTTAATATAACTAAATATGAAAAGATTATTTTTATGCTCATCTTTTGCCGATGTAGCCAATCTGCTTATTGATTTTGCTAATGAGGATTTAAAAGGAAAAATTATAGCCTTTATACCAACTGCAAGCCTTACAGAATCAATACGATTCTATGTAAAAACAGGAAAAAAAGCTCTTGAAAAAGTAGGAATGATTGTTGAAGAAGTTGAGATTACCCAATTTTCCAATGAAGAAATATCTTCTATATTACACAAATGTGATTATATCTATATAACAGGTGGAAATACATTCTTCCTTCTGCAAGAGTTAAAAAGAAAAGGTGTTGATAAAATCATATCCGAACAAGTTAAATCGGGAAAACTGTATATTGGGGAGTCTGCTGGAGCAATAATAGCATCTCCCGATACAGAATATATGAAGAATGTAAACTTTGACCCCATAAAAAAAGCTCCTGAATTGGAGGACTATTCTTCTTTAGGTTTGGTTGATTTTTATACAATTCCCCATTATGGTAATTTCCCATTCAAGAAAAAAGGTGAAAAAGTAATTCAGCTATATAATGAAAAGTTGCAGCTTATCCCAATAAGTAATAAACAAGCAATTTTTATTGAAGACTCAAATATCCAAATTAAAGATGCAAGATGAATAGGATAGACCGTATTTCTGCTATATTGATTCAATTGCAATCGCATTCGTTAGTGAAAGCACAACAGATTTCAGAGCGTTTTGAAATAAGTATTCGTACTGTATACCGGGATATAAGAACATTGGAAGAGGCAGGAATTCCGATTATTGGAAATCCCGGTATTGGTTATTCACTGGCAGAAGGATTCAAATTGCCCCCGCTAATGTTTACTCAAAAAGAAGCCTTGTCCTTTTTAATTGCAGAGAAATTAGTACATGAACTAACTGATTCAAACAGTAATGAACATTACAAGTCGGGCATAGAAAAGATAAAGTCTGTGATGCGCTTTGTAGATAAAAAGATGTTGGAAACAATGGAAGAATGCCTGTCTGTCTTAAATACTTATAAATCATCTGCGTATAAGCCAGACATTCTTTTACTAATATTGCAAAGTATATATCAAAAGAGAATTGTTGAAATGTCTTATTTTACAGGTACTACATTAAGTGTTTCAGAACGAAAGGTTGAACCTATTGGCATTTTCTTTTCGAGAACTAACTGGTATCTGATAGGGTTTTGTCTTCAAAAAGAAGCCTATCTTACATTTCGTATAGATAGAATTCAAGAAATACACATTCTTAATGAATTTCAATCACGAGAACATCCACCTTTTAAAAAGTTCTTGGATGAGTTTTACGACAAAGAAAAGTTATATGAAGTTGTCATAAGAATAGAAAAAGATAAAACATCCATGATAAATGATGATAAATATTACTACGGATTGACATCCGAAAAAGAAATAGACAATATGATTGAGTACCGTTTTATTACTTTTTCAATCAGTAAATTTGCACATTGGTATTTGTCTTTCGCAGATGTTGCTACAATAATAACGCCAAATTCTTTAAAACATGAAGTTAAAAATATTATCAATAACATCTCTATTTGATAACAATCAGCTGTTCCTGATGATAAAAAGGTGATGACCCCGTTACGGAACGGCGACTTTAGCAACAAGATTGGGCATTGCCAAACGAAAGATCAATAGATTTGGAGAAGTGTTTGAGAGCAGATGTCAAAGTGCCAAAATGTCAAAATGATAATCCAATGGCTCTATATCCCGTTCTTTCGGACACGTCTCTGATGAAGTTCGGAAAAACGGCTCACAGACGATTCCCCGATTATCGTTTCAACAGGTCATTCAGCTGCTTCCTTATCAAATAGAAACAATAAAGGAGTATTATCCGCCGTAATCTCCTTGTTAGAGTAGAATACCATTCTTTTACACACTTCGGACAGGATACTTCCCGGCGAGCAACGGGAAGAAAATCCGTGCTCTTATCGCCCGATTTGCATAACAATATATGTAATCTGCCAAAACATTAGGAGATATTTAAAAAAGAAGTAAGCAAATTGGGAAAATGTAACCGTCTTTCGAAGCAAATGCTTACTTGTTTTGGGGTAAATGCTTACTTGTTTTCCGGAAAAGCAAGGCTCTACCGACTCAAAAGACCGGTTCTTCGCCTCCGGAAGTTCCTTGATATGCTTCTTTTCCCTCCGGTTCATCCGGGAAAAAAATTGGGAGAGTCAGAGGAAAGAGGTATTTCACACCTTTTTGATAGTTTAATAGGATAATAGAGAACAAAACGTTTTACCTGCCACAAAGCATACAAAGGGCACAAAGGCTTATTTATAAATAAAACCTCCATGCCCTCTGTGTACTCTGTAGTGAAAAAGGGATCTCGCAACGATTCCTGTTTTACACTATTTTTTCTTTCCCGTTCCTTTGCCGGAATGGATATCGCCAGCACTGCCGGATGCAGCAGCTTTTTCCTTTACTTTGTCCTCAGACATCAGATGCCTGTTCTTTTCATATTCTTCATGGATCTGCACTTCCCGGCTCTCCATGTCCTTCTTCAATTGCCTGTCTCTATTCATACTTTCTACGTTTTAAAGATTGGCAATATGACAAATCCGGAAGAAGAAAGTTTGGAGGTTTAAGGAAGTTTAGGAGTAACCGGACTGCTTTTCATCGACCTTCCTTACTGAACCAGGCCGATCCGGACTTTATAATTTCCGGAAGTAAGTTCCGCTCCCGATTCCTGAAGGATGGAACGCGCTTCGGAAGTCATTGTTTCTCCATCGGCATTGGTGGCGGTAAGCGTATAACTTAAATGGGCTCCACCGGTCGGGACATTAAAATAAAGAAGGTCTGTCACATTACCTGCCAGGCTTGCCTGACGTCCTGTAGGACTACTTACGGTAATGGAGAAGTCTGTAAAGTTTGCCATAAATTCATCCGAATACTCAACGCCAACCCCGATATTAATTTGGGGCGCTTTCACCGAAATCAGAGTTACATCCTCTGATACAATGGCGAAAGGGTAGTCGACGCTGTAAGTGGGTGTGCCCGATTCATTGTCCGACGCCTCGGTCTGATCGGGCGTAAAAGCCTTCAGGGTATATTCACCAACCGGAAGAACGATTCTTTTGGAAAGTTCCGCAGCTCCCGGATCGTAACTACGGACACACTCAGAACCTTGCCAGATTTCAAGCTTAAGTCCGGCATCGACGGCACGAGTAATGGGAAGCGTTTCGGTATCACAAGTGAGGGTGATGTTTTCTACGCGGAGATAACCGACAGAGTGATCGGGAGTAGTTTGCTCGCTACAAGAGGCTGTAGCAAGCAAAAGGAGAAAGAGGTATATATAGGTTTTCATATTTATTTGTCGTAAATTAGTTCCACATCGTCGATGAATAGTTCGTTTCCACGGAATGTCGCATCAGCAGTCTTATCTGTAGTTCCACTATTGAAACTTTTTAAATCATCATCAATTGACAATGCTTCTTTAGTCCCTGACTTAAATAGAACTAATAATTTATTAGGAACAAGTTTCATTTTATCAGGATCCGATGCATAATTAATAGAAAGAGTATACCGTTCATATGCACTTTTAGCCCCAGTTTGAAAAGAACTCTCACCAAGAATTACATCATCATGAAATAGCTGTATTTTCACCAAAGATTCATCATTACCTCTATTTGATATACATTTATACCAAAAACGAAGAGCTGTAGGACGAGAGCTATAGCTAATACCATAAGTTCTGTTACCATCGTCATCAGCATTAACTCCCAGATAGAGTTCACTATGCATTGCCTTTTTAGGAACTGCCCAACCTCCTCCACCATACCCCAATGTTATAACACGGATAGCATTTCCTTCGCCAGTAGGGGTATCAGAAGTAGGGCGACAGCCTGAGCGAGAAGTAAAAGCATAAGCCGTTCTTAAAGAATAGCATGCTGATACACTATTCAATGTCCCCCAACCACTCCATTCATAGCGCGCACCATAATCAGCACCAAAAAATCCCGGTGAATCAGTACCTCTTGTCACTGTAGCACCCTCCAAACTCCCATTCTCCAGCATCGTCTGAGGATACGTTTTCACCTCCACTTTCTCTCCCGGCACCTCTCCCCTATATTTCGCTCTCACATAATAAGAGGTTCCCGGACTCAGCCCTGCCTTTCGCAAATCTCCGGGCATCGCCTCCCAACTATTACCATCGGCACTAAATTCGTAAGCAATATCGGTAAACTTATCCAAGTTACCGGTTTTCACACTATCGGCAGTAAGTGTATTCAAAGTAAACTCTTTCGTCCAAACATTACCCGGATAATAACCAACCTTAAAGACGGGTTTCACAGTCCGGATGGTATACATCCCGGCATCACTCCAACGGTCATTTGCTTTTACGCGAACGGCTATTATATTATCCGTATCCTGTCCTCCATCGTGAGTCAACATGCCGGGAGTCACTCCCGCAAAGTCGATAACTCCCTCAGTACTTCCTGCTGCCAGGTCGGGCAACACAATATTCACAGCAGCCAAAGCCCGCCGATCTTCTTCGGAAAGCTCCGACAGCAGATATGTCTTATTCAGATGTTCCAAATGCTTATCCGCAAAGTTGAGGGCAAACTCCACATCCTGAACCGGACGCAAAGCAGTATACGAAACGCCGGCTCTCGACAAAGCGTCCGCTGTTTCCGTATAAGTCAGCACATGATTTTCATCGAAATCCTCACTGAAGACCTTAGCTTTCGGCAACCAACTGTCGGGTACGGTTTCATTGATAGTGACAGGTTCCTGCCGGGCTTCCGTAGTGACCTCAAAACCAACATTGGAAGCTTTCATGGAGAGCTTATAATTATACTTAACGCCCGCTTTCACTGTCTCGATCGGATTCAAAGCATAACTTCCCTCCTGCCCTGTTTCTACGGAAGTGCCGATCAACGCCATCGTCACCCGGCCTCCGGCTTTGAAGTAGGGATGTGTGACATCTCCCGGTTTCCACGTAACCGACTCACCGCCTACGGTAACTTTTACGTAATAATCTTTCAGGCGTTTATCGAAAGCCTCCCGATTCACAATCTCAAAAGTAGCCAGCGCATTGGCTACTTTACAGCCAACGCTTACCGTTGTTGCCTTACCTTTCTCGATAGCGATGTCTTGGACTTCTCCATAATAATAGGGTGCATCCAACTCTAATGCCGGATTCTCTCCAAGATAAGCCTTCAGTTGATAACTGCCTACCTTGAATACCCTTTGATCTCCGAAATCTTTCAATGCACCTTTGTATTCGGGCACGATTGTCCCATCTCTGTCACGCAGCAACTCAATCGTAAACTGCTGCCGCAATTCATCCGACAGTGCATCCGGCAAAGTCCGGGTAACCGCTGCTCCGTCCGTCAATACTATATTCAGGCTGCCGTTAGGCATCGTTTCTATTTCTTCCTGACACGACAGGAAAAAGAACAAACAACACACTAAAGATAAAACAGATTTATGCATAACTCCCTTTCTTATTCATACAATAATTCAAATTCATCTACCCACAGTTCACTACCTACACCTACCGAACCGGTCACTTTCATTCCGGTAAAGTCGCCTCCGTAATGGCTCGAAGTGGCAACAATCGTTATCTTGGCGGGCTTCGCCGTTTTATTGGAGTAAGTCACATCGAACCGGAACTGAGTGTACTTGGTCACTGTCTCCTTTCCGACAAACTCTCCGTAACCGATCTCGTTATCTTTATCGTCCCACAAACGGAGATAGATATGGCATTCATCGTTTTTCAAGTTATCCGGATTGCCTACATAATCAACCGGTTTAGAAGTATATTTATACCATCCTTTCAATCCGGTGGGACGGGCTCCCGTAAACGAACGTCCAAACTTGGGACTATCCTTGGGGCTTTGAGCATTCGTTTTATAATCACCGATGAACAAGTTGCCGGCAGCAACCCCTACCAATGGCACACTGCCCAAAGTAACCATATAAGCGGCTTTCCCGCTTACCGCCTCTTTCTCTTCAGGGCGGGTGCTCGAATCACGGCTGCCTGCCAACGAAGAGGTCACTCCGTCGTTTCCGGTTGCCCAATAGGAATTCGCTCCGTCAGAGTTCGGATACCAACTCTTCTTAAAGGTTCCTGTGGGATTCTGCGACCAGGTATCGAAGTTTAAGTTGGGTATTTCTTGTATCTTTTCGGTTGTGAACGCGGCTTCCGTACTGGGAATTTCTTCGACTACTACCCGCCAAACGTAGTCGGTGCCATCTTGCAACCCGGTCAGTGTCGTACTGAAAGTAGTACCACTTTCCAGTTTCACATCTGCCTCGGGTACAACGCTCCAGGTATCTTCCGACTTCTTCCTGTATTCCACACGGGGAGTGGTTCCCTGCTTCATGCCCCCATCCAGAGTGGCACGTGTGGCCCATACATCGGCACTGCCCGTAGTACCTGTCGATGTGGTACGCACCACATCGACCGTCCATAGCTCTTCTTTATCGAAACGGCTGACAACAAACTCTTGCGGTCTGCGGAAATTGGTTACGGTGGACGGATCGGGGGTGATGGTAGCCTTACTGCCTCCCAGAATCATCTTTGTTATCTTGACAGCAGACAAATCCTGTTTCTGCGAGACATACACCAATACCGTGTGATTCTTATCATCGATGATGGCAGGCAAGGCCTGGTTCTCGACTTCGACTACCCGCTCGATGGTCTGACGGACGGTTATCATCCACTGATAATCCTGATAGGTACGCAGCAGAACAGGAACGGTCTTACTGAAATCGACCCGTGTATCTGCTCCTGCCGGCAAGTCGGCTAAAGCAGAAAAGCCGGCCGAAGGAAATTTATTGGGGCTGACACAGTATTGTTCGTCTACGCTGTAAGTGGCTTCTTCGTTCACAACGAACCTGATAATACGCAATTCTTCTATATCGACTTCATCACCTACTTCGACTGCGATGGTGCGGCTGTTCTTGTTTATCTCGGCATCACCGGTCTGCCCTTCTACTTCGAAAGCTGTAATTTCGCCTTTGATGTAAGGGTAAGGAATGTCATTCTGTATGCAAGCACCCAGAGCAAAGACCGACAGAAACAGGAATAGATAAATTTGTAAACTCTTCATTTCTCAAAACACTGCTTAAGTTAGAAATACATCGTCATTCCGAGATTAATCGAGAATAAGTCTATCTTGAAATTACCACTTGCACTATGACGGGAAGCTTTGTTTACCTGATTGTGTATCTGATCGACCCATTTATAACTGAATCCCATCACTCCTACCGAAACTTCTACCGAAGCAAAATCGGATACGAATGCCGCCAATCCGGGAGCTGCACCGATCTCAAACGTGTGAGAACGCTGATAGTATCCCGTCAAGTCGTTACCCGTACCATTGGAATGTTTCCCTTGCCCGTAAGCATAAGTCAGACGCACTTCATTGAAGAAACCGAACACTTTGCTGCTGCCCAGCCCCATATAGGTACGCAGAAATCCGGATGCGGAATAGTTATGCTCCAGATACATATCGTCTTTGATGTGGAACGAAAGATCATCGCCCAGATTAATGTCTACGTTTCCTATATTGAAGTAGGTACGAGAGTAAGTGAACCTGCCTCCCGCTGCCATATTGTCGGCAAAGAAGTATCCTCCGAAGGGACTCAAACGGAATGTATAACCTTTGGCATCGATATTTGCCAATACCAAAAACTGGTATTGATCAGCACTCTGCTCCGAATACGAAACTGTAGAACCCATAAACCATTGCCCTTTCGGGACAAACACACTCTTCACGATTCCACGGTCAAACTTCTTCTTTGCCTGGACCAGTACCGGACAAAGAAGAAGTAGAAATATAATTATTTTTTTCATTCGCTATGGATTAGTTGGCGGTAACAGGTGTACCGTACACCAATTCAAAATCATCAATCAACATGACACTGCTTTCGCTGCCGGTAAAGAAGTCACCATATTTACTTGCAGAAGCAACAACGATAATATATTTGGGTTTACGGGTCAAATCACGATATTGCAGATCAATCGTAAACTGCTTCCAGACTACATTTCCGCTTTCATCGAAAGAACCTTTGGACTCTTCATCGGTAATGGAACCGTAGGCTATGACATCTTTATTGGCTTCGGAAAGATCGACCGTATAACGCGTGGGACTGCCTTCTTTGTTATTGTTGACTTCATAAGCTGTCTTCACTCCATTATCATCAACCAAACCTTCATTGTCAGTCAAAGCAATATAGATAGCACATTTATCACCACCCGAGTTTTTCAATTCCTCCACATTATGATCTCCACGATCTATACTGGTCCCACGAGTGTATTTGTACCATCCCTTCAGTTGCGTAGGACGTGACGTAAACTCACGACCAAAACGTATACGTGCTCCCATCGGGCTTGTATACGTTTCCATATAACGCCCGATATAGATGTTACCGGCAGCAAATTTTCCGATACCAAACACTCCCACAAATTGCGAAGACAATTTGGCCGATTTACCACCTACGGTATGTACATCGTTGCTTTCTCCGATACTTGGATTTTTACTCATGGTAGCTGCTCCCACATTACCGGTATCCCAATACGAATTCTTTGCAGAAGCCTCAGCCGCAGTTCCCGGGAACCAAGTTTTTCCATTCTGATTCCATTCATCAAAACTTCCATTTTCCAGTTGTTTCTGAAGTTCGGTGGTCGCAGTCGTTATTTTTCCGTTTACTCCATTTATTGCAAAACAGAAATCATACTCCGTACCGGGAATCAGACCGGTTATGGTTGCAACAAGCTTTCCATCGGCCTGTTCAACATTGGACACCGTATTCCAATCTTCCGTTCCGGAAATGCGATATTTACACTCTTTGGTAACAACACCGTCAGGAAGAGGAAGAGTTACGTCTGCAAAATCAGACCAGACATTTACACTCGGATTACTTTCTTTAGGAATGGAAATATTCACATTATACTCTTTGGTAGAAGGATCTAAAGTAACAGATACACCACCAATAGCACCATTGGCCTTCATAGTATAGTTAATACGGTAGTGCTGACGTTCTTTTACATCTGTAATCGGTTCGGATTCAAAAACAAAAGAACGCCCATCCGTATTTGTCAATGCCAACGAAATATTCAGATTATCCACCGCAAAATATCCGGAACGTGTTTCATCCTTACCAAAAACCAGTTTACCGGAAGAATTACCCACAGAACAGCTCAGTTTCGAAAAATACTTCTTCACATCAGCACTGTAATTGACTGTCACTTTCACATTAGCCAAACGACACTCTATATTCACATTCTGATTTACTTTCGGAACAACCGTTACTTCGGTCTGTCCCCAATAATAAGGTTCGTCAAATCCGGCCGTCGCCACATCAACCCCTTTTGAGAAAGCATTAATGGTATAGGAGCCTAATGGCAATTCAAGAGGAGTAGATGTCCAGTTATGCCAGTCATCAGTCTCTTTCACAACAGTCCCTGCTCTGTCAACTACCTGCAAGGCAATCGGCAACTCTTCTGCTCTTGTTGCCGGAACTAAAATCGTACTTGTATTCTTCTCCACGGAAAACTGGAGAAATCCGGTCTTACCATTGGAAGTCTCCTCTTGTTGGCATGATGCCATCACAAGAGTAAAGACAGAGACGAACAAATATATATATCTTTTCATTGAAAATTCAAATTAGTTTTTCACCACTTTTACTGTCAATTTCTTGGCTAACTCCTTACCATTATTATCAATCAGTTTAATAGTAAAATAATGTTGCTGAAGGCCAAACGGCGACAACATAGGCATAAAGCCGGATACATCAAAGATAAACTCTTTTTTATCTTTAATCGGATCATTCGGATCAATCAGGCCTATACCGGATCCGTCTTCCAAACTACCTCCAAGTTTATCTTCCAAATCACCGGGATTAGCCAAATCGAATGTTTCTCCCAACCCCATTTGAGAAATCAAACCTATAAACTCATTAGAGTCTGAAGTGATAGTCACAAGCAAGTTCCGGATTCCGGCCGGAGCTTTCATCGTTACCTGAACTGTCGGCGGATTATTCGTATCCACTTCCACCACTTCATCTGCTCCGATAATCTCCGGTCCGTCTTCTGCCGGCTGATCCGGTTCTGTAGGCTGATCCGGCTCCTCCGGTTTCGATTCTTCAATCAGTTCAGTTGGTACTTTCACTGTTATGCCGGTCTCGTCCATTGTCAAGTCAATATCCAACTGTATCCCCAATTTCGGATCAGAAGGGGTCACATCCGGATCTTCCGGGTCCTCACCCTCTTCTACAGGTTTCACTGTAACATTAAAAGAATCACCTCCCTCCAAGCCTTCTTCATCGGGTTTGGTCACAGTATAAATAGTTTCAATGTCTCTACCTGTTTCCTTCTCAGTTACTTTTGCCACAATTTTGATCGAAGTGGCTCCATTGGGAATGCTGAGATAAATTGAACCTAAATCTTCCTTCTTCACATAAATAACTCCGCCGATTCCGTTTGAAACGGTGAACACATAATCGTCGGCAAACATACTGAGAAACTCGTCCGATACATTCAAACTGACCTTTACCGTTGCCGATTTACAGAGAACTTCCGCCTTAGATTCCATTCCCTGCTTCACTTCAATAGAAGAACTTCCTTCAAAATAAGGAGTACGCGAAGCATCTTGCAAAACACCGCTTTTAGCCACAATCTTATAGTTCCCTACCGGAACGACCAACGGCAAGGCCTCTTTCAGCTTCGCATAGCTGGCAAACGAACGAACCACAGCCTCAGTGGCATTATCAACAATCTCTACTTTATAGGTATTCACATCCAGTTCATCAGTAAGTGACGTACTTTCAGCTTTTGTAGAAGGCGTAGCCTGCGTCTTGTTCACCAGATCCAATGTCAGAAGTCCTTCGTCATTCTTCAAATTATATTTGCCTTCCAGCTCATTTTTCATCTCGCAGGAACTCAAACAAAGTGCTATCAATGCCAGCACTGCATATATGTTTCTTATCGCATTCATATATACCAATCTTTTATATTTACTTACTTGCATTACCCGGCCAATACTCTTCCGGAATCTCAATATTCACATCCTTATCTTCCGTACCGGTATCCACGGTTACGTCCAACGATGCAGTACCCGTAGAAATAGTAATCACCTCCGGATCTACTGTAATAGTAAGATGCGTTTTGGGAGCTACTTTTTTCTCGGCAACCAAAGCTTCCATCACCACCGCATTGCCTTCTTTATCTTTGAAACCTCCTACAGTGATAGATACATTCTCACCATCGGCATTTGCTTTCAGATAAGCATCCTTACCAGAGTCTTTTTTCATATTTACTTCAAAAGGAGCAGTCAGGTGTGAAGTAGAAAGGGAGACAGTACAATCCGAATAATATTTTAGAAAATCCTCCGTATAAACGACTGATACTTTAACATTAGCCGGCTTACAGTACAAAATAACATTCTTTTGTTCGCCTTCACTGACAGTGAACTCCTGGCTGCCTTCCACATACAGTTTATCGAAACCTGCATCTACATTATCACCGTAGAAGGCTTTCACCGTATATTTTTTGCCGGCAGTCAGATCGATAGACAAAGGCATATCCTTGTACAGGCCATCGTATAAAGAGGTACCGTCGCCCTCGTTGACCGTAACTTGATAGTTATCGACTTTTTTGTATTCCGCTTCGCTGACGGAACGGGTTTTCTCTGCAAAAGAAGGATTGGCTGAAAGCCCAAGACTTAAAGAACCAACACCGTATGAAACAGCATCACTGCCGGAATCACACGAGGCAATACATGAAATTAGCATCGCCATACTAACCATAAAAGAGAGTCTTTTCATAATGATAACTACTAAATATTATTCATAAGTTGTAAAAACCGCAGGCAAAATTATAGTTTTCTTTTATTATAATAAATACACAACCTTCGATTCCTTACAAAATCTGAAAAAAGGACCACAAATAGTTGTTTAATCATAAAAACAGACCACAGAAATGGGCTAAAACAAGAAAGTCCCGCCTTTCTTATGAAAAACAGGACTTTTTTTATACAATATTATTTTATTATTTCTCCGGCATAAGAACCACTCCAAGTTTCTTTTTACCATCCATTTTCACAACAATCGGCCTCTCAAAGTGTATGTGACGAAGATATTCAGTCTCAAATACGGCAGGTTGCGCATTCAGAAACTCCTGGTTGTATATTCCATCATTCATAAACGCATTGATGGTGAAATAACCTACACCAAAGGAGGTCAGATTCTGGAAGAAATGCGTCCCCTGACTGGGGTCTACCCGGTAATTGGTCAGTCCGGCTTCCACAATGACACGCGCAGCAGAAATATGCGGCCACTTCACCGGGATACCTAACCAAGTGTCACTGCTTCCCCATCGTCCGGGTCCGACAAGTACATAGTTCTTGCCTTCATTCAGGAACTGCTGGTTAAGTTTCTCTATTTCCCAAGCTATATTCTGATTGTTCGATGCACTGTAATGATCGGTCTTGACATATACGATATCATGTATTTCGTTCATAATGCCATGCCCCAAGGAGTTATTGGAACGGAGCAGCACATCTCCGTCCGGAATAGTAGTAAGATCTTCATCCAGCATATCTTTACTGTCTACAATGGGACGTACCTGAAGCAGATAGAACGTACCGGTCTTATCACGGTCATGATTGAGTGTCACTGCAAATTCGATCTCTACCGGACGGCGCATCTCTTGCTGCCCATAACGAAGTACCCAGCGCAGGATGCGTGCCAACGGAAATACATCGTGCTGCAAGATGTTGGCAAACGTAATCACTTTACGCCCACCGGGATATAAACCGTCACGAATCACCTGGTCATACGGATCATAGGTAGAAGCGATATACCGTAACGAACCGTCTTTTTCGGCTTCTTTCACATGCAACTTCAGAAGATTGAATCCATCATCAATCGAAAAGTTATCACCGGCATTTTTCAGATCGAGAGCGTAAAAACGGGTCTGCGTCTCTTTCAAGGCAATATCCAGTTCACTGGTTTGCAACACCTTTGAAGGATGGGCAGGCGAGAAACGTAAAGTCATACCTCCGTCCACGATATACTTGCCCAAACCGAGAGCCAGGTTTACCGTACCTTCTTCAGCTTTCTCGTCGCCAATGGGATAGTAATTGAGAGATCGGGCTACACCGGACATCGAAGGATAATAACGGTCTCCGTACTGATTGCCGACCACTTGTTGCAGAATAACAGCCATCTTTTCCTGATCGATCACATTCGAAGTGGCCTGCATATATGCCTTACTGTCGCGGAAATAAACAGACGCATATACGCCTTTAATGGCATCGGACAGCATACGGAGCATCTCATATTTATCATCCAGATAAGGAATCATATAGGTATTATAGATTCCTGCAAAAGGCTGATAGTGGGAGTCCTCAAGCAAGGAAGAAGAACGAATGGCGATAGGAGACTTCACCACATCGAAGAAAGTAAAGAAGTCTTCAACCAGACGGTCGGGCAACTTCGCTTTCAGGAAGTATTTCAGAATCGTATCGTCATCAGCATCGGAAAGGGCAATCTGATACAGATTATTGCTATCCATAAACTCATCGAATACATCGGTACAAAGCACCACTGTTTTCGGGATAGCCACACGGGCATTCTCAAATTCTTCAAATTCCGGATGACGCTTCACCATATTGTCAATAAACGCCAGTCCACGCCCCTTTCCTCCCAACGAACCGTCTCCGATACGGGCAAAGTTTGAATAACGGTCGAAGCGGTCGCGTTTGAATACAGCTACCACTCCCTGATTTTTCATTTTTCGGTATTTAACAATGGCCTCAAAGATGATTTTACGATGCGCATCCACATCTTGCAGACTATGCCAGGTGATGGGACGAAGGAATTCCGCAACCGGAAACATAGCACGTGAATACAGCCAACGTGAAACATGATTGCGACTGATGTGATAAAGGAACGATTCGGCAGGAACGGCAAAAAGAATATTCTGCAACTCTTTCAGGTTCCGAACCCGGGCTATCTCGACACCCGTCTCAGGATTACGGAACACAAAGTCGCCAAAACCGAAATTATCGGAAACAATCCGGCGAAGATCGACATCCATTTTCTTGGAATTCTTATCAATGAACGTAGCTCCATATTTAGCCGCATAGGCAGCGTTCTCTGTCTCGGACGACTGGATGATCAAGGGTACGAACGGATCTTTCTTCCTGACTTCCGCACAAAGCTTGATTCCTGCCATGCCGTCCTTCTCTCCTTTCTCCACACGGGGAAAGCGGACATCGGTGATGACTCCCAGTATATTATTGGTATACTTATCGTATATATCCATTGCCTCCTCATAAGTACGGGCCAATACAATTTTGGGACGCCCGCGCATACGGAGTGTACGTTGATGGGCATTCAAAGCCTCGGTAGAGAACTCCTGACTCTGCTTCAACACAAATTTATAAAGATTGGGAAGCACGGATGAATAGAAACGGATACTGTCTTCTACCAGCAGAATCAACTGCACGCCCACCTCTTTCACGTCATGCTCCAGGTTCATCTTGTCTTCGATCAGCTTGATGATGGACACCAGCAAATCAGTATTTCCCAACCAACAAAACACGTAGTCGAATGCACTCAGGTCCTCGTTCGCTATCCGTTTGGTAATGCCATGACTGAACGGTGTCAGGATAACGATCGGTATCTGTTCGTACTTCTCCTTGATATGACGTCCGATATCAAAACTATCGTTGTCTCCCGTACCCGGCATGCAAATCACCAAATCAAACGATACACTCCCAAGCTGTCTCAACGCCTCTTCCTCGGTAGAAACTTGCGAAAAACGAGGGGGATAACGGAGCGAAAGCGAGGTGTATTCATTGAAAATCTTTTCATCGATACGTCCGTCATCCTCCAGCATAAAAGCATCGTAAGGATTGGCTATCAATAAAACATTAAAGATTCGCCTTGTCATCAGATTGGCAAACTGAGTATCTTTAAAATAGAGCTGGTTTAATTTAAATTTGCTGAGCATGGGTTTCCCGTAGTTTTAAAATTCAACAGACAAAAGTCGCTGTTTTTATTGGGAAAAGCAAGAAAAAGCAATTCACTTTATTGCCAACTTCCAATATAGGCACAGATTATCTTCCCATTTCCGATTTGAAAACAAACCGAAACATCAAAGTCGAGAAATCCGAAAACAGAAAATGACCGAACTATTTGTTTTGTAATAAACACTCTGTATATTTGTGAATTTACTAACCGTAACCAATTGAAAAACATGAAAGCAATATCCTTATTAATTATAATAGGTATAGCAGCCACATCATGCATACGCCCCCGAAAACCGGTTTACCCTGCAACAAAAAAGGTAGACAGCATAGACATATATTTCGACACAAAAATTCCCGATCCGTATCGTTGGTTAGAGAATGACACTTCCGACGCAACCGCCGCATGGATAGAAGCACAAAACAAAGTCACTGCCAAGTACCTGGAAGCCATCCCTTTCCATCGGAAATTATTAAAACGAATAACCACCCTGTCTGACTATGAAAGAATTGGATTACCGGTCAAGAAAGGAAATAAGTACTATTTCACTAAAAACAATGGGTTACAAAATCAAAACGTGATGTATATACAAGACTCTTTGAGCAATAATCCACGCATTTTTTTAAACCCTAACCGATGGTCTGACGACGGTACTGTATCACTCAGTAGAATATCATTCTCCAAGAACGGTAAATATGCTGCCTGTGGCATCTCACGCAACGGTTCCGATTGGCAAGATCTATATATCATGGACACCACAACCGGGAAATTTCTGGACGATCACATTCAATGGGTAAAGTTTCAGGAAGTGGCTTGGGATGAAAAAGGCTTTTATTATAGCGCTTATGACGCTCCACCAAAAGATAAAGAGTTATCAAGCGTAAACGGAAACTCCATGATTTATTATCATAAACTAAAGACACCACAAGCAAAAGACAAACCGATCTATCAAAACCCATATTATCCGGAGTGCAATCATTCCGGACACACAAGTGATGACGGACGTTTTCTTTTCATAAACAACGGCCTTTTAATGAAAGATCTCACCCAAACAGACGCACCTCTGGTACAACTGGCCAATGCGGGCTATCGATATAGCCCAATAGGCATCATTGATAATAAAATTTATATTTTTACCAACTACAAAGCTCCGAAAAGACGTATCATGGTGGCTGATATCAACAGTCCCACGTTGAAAAACTGGAAAGAACTGATTCCAGAATCCGATGCCGTATTATCCAAAGCAGAAATAATTGGTGGAAAATTGTTTCTCACCTATAATAAAGATGCTTCAGACCGGGCCTATGTCTACAATTTAAATGGGAAACAACTACAAGAGATCAAGCTTCCTTCACTGGGTACCGTCTTCTTTTGCGGAGAAAAAGAGGATAAAAAATGTTTTTTCCTCTTCACTTCTTTCACCACCCCGAACACAATTTACCAATATGACATTGATAAAAAAGAGTATACACTATATTATGCTCCGAAAATAAAGTTTAATGCAAACGACTTTGTGACGGAACAAATATTCTTCACCAGTAAAGACAGTGTGCAAATCCCAATGTTTCTGACTTATAAGAAAGGATTAAAGAAAGATGGAAACAATCCTGTACTTCTTTATGGTTATGGTGGCTTTGGCCTCACCCTCACTCCTTCCTTCGCCATCGAACGTATCCCGTTCCTCGAGAACGGAGGTATCTATATACAGGTCAATTTACGAGGCGGTAACGAATATGGTGATTCATGGCACAAGGCGGGAGTCAAAATGCAAAAACAGAATGTTTTCGACGACTTTATCAGTGCCGCCGAATATCTCATTAAAGAAAAATACACTAATCCGAACAAAATAGCCATTACCGGTGCATCGAACGGAGGATTACTCGTGGGTGCCTGCATGACACAACGGCCTGAGCTATTCCGCGTAGCCGTATCTCAGGTGGGTGTGATGGATATGCTCCGTTATCATAAATTCACCATAGGCGCATCATGGAGCACAGACTATGGCACAAGTAGCGACAGTAAAGAAATGTTTGATTACTTATTGAGCTATTCTCCGCTGCACAATCTGAAGTCGGGCACAAGATATCCTGCAACATTAATCACCACAGCCGATCACGACGATCGTGTTGTCCCTGCACACTCGTTCAAGTTTGCCGCAACTTTACAAGCAGAAAATGATGGGACCAATCCTACTCTCATACGTATCGATCACAAGGCCGGACACGGCTTCAACAAAGCCACAACAAAGTTATTAAAAGAGCAAGCAGACGTTTATGCATTTATCATGTATAATCTGGGAATGAAAATGAAAAACTGACATCTATTTCCCAATGCTCTTTCTATCATTTTATCATTATTTAATCAAAATATTCCATACAATCAAATAACATTAGAAAAGTTTTCCTATATTTGCGATACGATAAAGTGACATTTTATCAGAATCAACCTATTAAAACATACTATTATGAACATCGAAAAAATCATGTCCTCTTTAGAGGCTAAACATCCCGGCGAATCAGAATATCTTCAAGCTGTAAAAGAAGTGCTTCTCTCTATCGAAGATATATACAATCAGCACCCTGAGTTTGAAAAAGCCAAAATCATCGAAAGACTGGTAGAGCCGGACCGTATCTTTACGTTCCGCGTGACATGGGTAGATGATAAAGGTGAAGTACAAACCAACCTGGGATATCGTGTTCAGTTCAACAACGCTATCGGCCCGTATAAAGGCGGTATCCGTTTCCACGCTTCTGTCAACCTGTCTATCCTGAAATTCCTCGGATTTGAACAGACCTTTAAGAATGCCTTGACTACTCTGCCGATGGGTGGTGGTAAGGGCGGCTCCGACTTCTCTCCACGTGGCAAGAGTGATGCTGAAATCATGCGTTTCTGCCAGGCATTTATGCTTGAGTTGTGGCGCCATCTGGGCCCGGACATGGACGTACCGGCCGGTGACATCGGTGTAGGAGGACGTGAAGTAGGCTACATGTTCGGTATGTATAAGAAACTAACCCGTGAATTTACAGGAACCTTCACCGGCAAAGGACTTGAGTTTGGCGGTTCACTGATCCGTCCGGAAGCTACCGGATTCGGAGGTTTGTACTTCGTCAACCAAATGTTGCAGACCAAAGGTATCGATATAAAAGGCAAGACTGTAGCTATCTCCGGATTTGGAAATGTTGCCTGGGGAGCTGCTACCAAAGCTACCGAATTGGGAGCAAAGGTTGTTACAATCTCCGGCCCGGATGGTTACATCTATGATCCGAACGGCATCAGTGGAGAAAAGATCGATTATATGCTTGAACTCCGTGCTTCGGGCAACGATATTGTGGCTCCGTATGCAGACGAATTCCCTGGATCTACTTTCGTAGCCGATAAACGTCCTTGGGAAGTGAAAGCCGACATAGCCCTTCCTTGTGCCACTCAAAACGAATTAAACGGCGAAGATGCCAAAAATCTTATTAACAACAATGTGCTTTGTGTCGGAGAGATCTCCAACATGGGTTGTACGCCCGAAGCTATTGATCTTTTCATCGAACACAAAACGATGTATGCACCGGGTAAAGCAGTCAATGCAGGTGGTGTAGCAACGTCCGGACTGGAGATGTCACAAAATGCCATGCACCTGAGCTGGAGTGCAGCAGAAGTAGACGAGAAACTCCATACCATCATGCATGGTATCCATGCACAGTGTGTGAAGTATGGTACAGAACCTGACGGATATATCAATTATGTGAAAGGTGCCAACATTGCAGGCTTCATGAAAGTGGCTCATGCCATGATGGGACAAGGAATCATCTAAAAAGCTTTGTTTAGTTGTATTTGTGAATTGCGTTACTCATTTCCTGAGACAGGATGTGGGTAACGCTACTTTTTTCTGAAAAGGTTTCATTTTCAACTAAAATAGCCTAACTTTGCATTTCGAAACCAAATAATTGTTACGAAATGTTACAACCCGAATTAAAGATGCGCCGCGATAAAATTCGCGTGCTGATGGCTCAACAAAACATTGATGCCGCTCTCATCACTTGTAATGTAAACTTGCTCTATACGTATGGCCGTGTTGTCAGCGGATACCTCTACTTACCTCTCCACTCACCGGCCTTGTTATTCATCAAACGCCCCAACAATATTACCGGCGAACACGTCTTCCCTATCCGAAAACCGGAACAGATTCTTGATCTGATTAAAGAAAGCGGATTGCCTGCCCCTCAGAAACTGATGCTGGAAGGCGACGAACTGTCATATACAGAGTACAATCGCCTTGCCGCTGTTTTCCCAGAGTCGGAAATTGTAAACGGAACTCCGTTAATCCGCGAAGCGCGTAGCATCAAGACTCCTGTAGAAGTGGAATTATTCCGCCGTTCGGGTGTAGCTCACGCCAAAGCTTACGAACAGATTCCTTCTGTTTACCGTCCGGGAATGACCGATCTGGAATTTTCAATCGAAATAGAAAGGTTGATGCGTCTGCAAGGTAACCTGGGAATCTTTCGTGTGTTCGGTCAGAGCATGGAAATCTTTATGGGCAGTGTACTGACCGGAGACAACGCCGCTTTCCCTTCTCCATACGATTTCGCCTTAGGAGGTGAAGGACTGGATCCGGCTCTCCCGGGAGGACTCAACAGAAGCCTGCTAAAAGAAGGTCAAAGTGTCATGGTAGACCTCGGAGGAAACTTTAACGGATATATGGGCGATATGAGCCGTGTATTCTCCATTGGTAAGTTGAGTGATGAAGCGTATACAGCCCATCAGGTCTGTCTCGACATACAGGACGCCGTATCATCTATGGCCCAGCCCGGAGTTGTATGCGAGGATTTATATAATACAGCCATCGATATAGTGACCAAAGCCGGTTTTGCCGACAAGTTCATGGGTATCGGCCAGCAAGCAAAATTCATAGGTCATGGTATCGGTCTGGAAATTAATGAAGCTCCGGTGCTTGCCCCCCGTATAAAACAAGAACTGGAACCGGGAATGGTCTTCGCTCTCGAACCTAAGATTGTAATTCCGGGTGTAGGTCCCGTAGGTATCGAAAACTCGTGGACAGTAACACAAGAGGGTGTAGAGAAACTTACTATCTGTAACGAAGAGATTATTGAGTTGCAATAAAAACAAATCCCAATAGATACCCAAAAGACGACTGTTGTGCTTTCCACACCACAGCCGTCTTTTTCATATCACTATTAACTTTACTAAGGAATTTCTGTTACCGGAGTCTCCAACTTAATGTTTTCCCATCCCACCCATGTAGGAGAAACCATACATTGCGGCTCCTGAATTTTATCGATCAAGGCAGTAGCACGTTTCACTGCAATACTGGTTCTTTCGAACAGCTCTTTCATGGAAAGGTTACCTTTAGCGTCACGGATCGTCTTTATCAGGAAATACGTATAATATCCCTGCTTCTTTTCATGGTAAACACTTGAAGTCTGATCGCCACTGCTGGACGAAAAACTCAATGTGTTTCCTTGCGGCAATCCCACTTTCGGAACAACACGCACGCCCTTCTGTGCCAATAGCGGAGCAGCACTCTTATAACCACCGCTAAAGCAAGCATCGAGGAATACATAAGCCCCCTTTACCGGATAAGTAGCCAATTTTTTATACAGTCCGGACAATGAAATACCCAGACGGATATTCTTACCTGTAATATCCACCGGAAGTAAATAAGGCTCCTTAGTAGCCTCGTCATTATTTCCATGACCGGAATAATAGAATATCAGTTCGGCTTGCGGATCGGTGCTTGCCATGTTCACCAACCAGTCAAGTTGTTCGTGCATCATACCGGCAGTAGCATTCGGCACCACCTTGATCTGCCCGTCGGGTACCCCAAAGGTACGTACGCAATATTCACGGAACAGCACAGCATCGTTTACGGCATAAGGCACATTAATTTCGGCATTGGCACCGGTCATACTATAATCCTCATTACCGATAATCAAAGCATAACGGTGGCGGTTCACAGCTCCCACAGGGACATCCTCCATCAACTCACTCTTGAAACTCAGCGAAAAGTCTTTCACATTCACCTTCCGTGCAGCCACATTTCCACTCAGATTGATAGAAGCGGCAGAAGACAGGTAATCTCCCACTTTCACTTTATAAGCCTCGTTCAGGAAAGTTGAACGAGTAGACTCCGTTACCGCCAGCATTACGGCCACGGAATCTTCATCAAAACGCTTGTTCACCAGGAAGCCGTAATCGAGCACAGCCACATCCCCCGGAGCAATACTATCAATTGTCATTTCCGGAGAATCGGTAGTAAATATGTTCTTCGGCAATGTGAAATTCACCTTCACCTTACGCGCAGTCTGTGTTCCAAAGTTTTGCAAGGCAACCGTCAGCTTTCCGTTTTTACCCAAAGTAATAGATGTACCCTCAGACGCAAAGAACTGATGGTCGGCAATGCGCAAACGAGGCATTGCATATTCCTGAGTATTCACAATCAACTCCGAAGGATCGGCATCAAATCCATTCGCTTCGAATGCATAAATGTTGATCTTAGCCAGGCTCGTGGGCAACTCTTTCTTTGCAAGATAACGGAATGTATACTGTTTGGACTTCCCGGCCGGAATATTGCCTCCGTCCAACTCACGCGGACCGTCGAAATACTGATCATATCCCTGCTGCTCAGCCAAACGGATACGTATATTATACGCATCTCCTTTACCTTGGTTCTCAATGGTAAACTGCAAAGCGAAACTCTCTCCGGCATCAATTACCTTATTATTATTGGCATCCGTAAACTGATCCATCTTGATTACCAACATGGCCGGTTCCACAGGTACCGGAACAGACTCCTGCTCCTGAGCTATATTTTCAGTCTTCTTCAACGTCTCTTTGTAAGCAGCCAGCCGGGACGGAAAAGCGGTATAAGAAGCTCCGTCCTGAACTATCTTAGAAAGCACTTCATATTCCGGTTTCATATCCATATACTGATATACGCCTGCCAGTCCCTGCATATACAATTTGGAAGAAGGATCTTTCTGCAATATCTTCAGGAAAAGATCTTTAGCATCCATCAGATAGCCCGATGCGCGCTGACGTACCAATGCATATTCAGTATCATTGGCAATGGTAGCCCCATTGTTTACGATCTCCGTAGCACAATTGAAGTTGGCGCGTGCCACACCGGTCATCAATTCAAAACTCTCGGGATGAAGTGCATACAAGCGTTTGTAGATATCCAGTGCCTCCACATTCTTTCCCTGCCGTTCCAGAATGCGCGCCTTGATAGGCAATACCTTATCATTATTCGGATCCACAGCCAGAATGCGGTCAATCGCACCAATCAACTTTTCCATATTATTGGTGGCGATATGTACATTCACCAGATTATACAAGAAATCGAGTGACACCGGATATTTGGCAATAGCCTGTTCCAGCACGCGTTCCTGATCCGCATATTTCTTCTGCTTCTGATAAATCATGTTCATATAAACATAACAGTCCTTCTGCTGAGCTTCCGTACCGGTATTAAGATACTCCTGAAAATACCTCAGCGCCTGTTCGTTCTTCTCCAGATTAAAGGCCGATACCGCTGCATAGTAAACCACCGAAGCATAACGGTTATCTTTCGGCAACAATTCACTGCGGAACAACTGCATCTGCGGCATATCGATATATGCAGCGGCAAAATCCAATGCTTTAGCCGGCTGTTTCTGTTCCGAATAATATACCGCTCCGTTCAGCAGATAAGGATACAATGCCTTTAGCCTACTCTTTGCTCCCCCTATATACTGACCGTTATTCGGTGCCTCCACAACCTTCATGAAATTCGCGTAACTGTCCAGCAGATAGTCATACATAGCCGTTACATTCGTTCCTTTATCGCGCTCGCTTTCAAAAAGCACATACTGTTGGTTGGCACGCTTAGAAGCGGAGGACGCATCCTGCGCCCCCACTTTACCGGCCATAACAACAGTGAGAATGATTGTCAGTAAAAAAAATCTTTTCATCGTTTATTGTTGAAATGCATCCATAATTACAAACTCTACATTGATCTTGCGGAATTCTCCACCACGTTCTTTAGCTACTTCCACATGATATTCGTAGTCGTTCTTCGTATTACCTAATGTTGTCACATTCTTTTCGATATAACTCTTCACACCGGCAGCACGCATCAGTGCCAGCTGTTCGTTCTGTGTGATTCCGGCAGCCTTGGTCACCGTGATATTGTCGAGATTGCCATCTTTGTAATATGGCTCGTCCACGAACTCTCCGTACCGTCCGTCATAAGCCAGGCGTCCACGAATCGGAGCCGCATCGGCCGAACCGGTAATAATCACTTTCACCTGCTTACCCTCTGATAAATATTTGGAGAAATCGCCTTCAAAAGCATTCTTGATAATCTTCATCAAAGACATGGCGGCATTTGAGCGTTCAATGTTATAACCACCGGACGGGAAGTCTTCCTTAGCAGAAAACTCTTTATTGATCACCTCATACTGATAACCCACTTTATAATTGAGAATTTTTTTGCCGTTAGCATCCACACCCGGAATAACCTCCGTCTTCACATTGATCTGTGTGTTATCGGTAATCAGTTTATCCTGCTTTTTCTCTTCGATCACCTGTTCCTTTATTTCGGCCAATTGTGCTTCCTCACGGGTAGCCTGCTGCATGATTTCCAGAGGGACAAAGTTTTCATCCGCTTCCAAAGCAGTCAACTTTGTCCGTCCGATATTGTCATAGATATAAACCTTGTTGGTCGTTTCGTTGGTAACCTCCACATAGGCCAGTTCAAATTCATCTTTATCATTCAGCACATATACGGCATTCGAGAATTTCATTTTACCTTCCTCAAAGTCCCCTGCCTCGTTAGCCGGAACTTCCAGTCCGATAGACGGCAACCCCTTAAAACCGATATTCAACATATTATTAGCAGCATCATATCCATCCACAAAAGGATTATCCATTGAGATACGGTCACCCGCCAATGCCGTAGCAACTTCCTGAGCAAACAACTGCTGCTGTTTAACACGGGTTTCGTCGTTCACACGGATAGCATAATCCTCCATCGATTCTCCCTGCATCATCTTCACCCATTCATTCATCTTGGCGTCTACTTCCTTACCCATAATCTTTCCATAGAATGGGTTCAGCCCGTTCGCATCCCAGAAGACCATTTGCTTCGTACGATTGGTTAGCATGAATACCTCGCTATTCTGATTGTTCTTAAAGAAGCGTCCACCGGTAACACCGCCTATAGGATCCACAATCTCCTGCTCTATGACACCATTCTTCAAGTTGATGATCTCGATATTCTTCCCATCTTTTACCACACTGATGTATTTTCCTTCGGGATGGAATGACGGAGAACTAAGCATTCCCCCCAACTTATCGAAGATGTCCACCTTATCCCAGTTTTTCGTATCGATAATGGTCAGGTGATTATCCTCCGTGGTTACTGCCAGCAACGAAGCATCCGGAGAGAAAGTCAGTTCTTTGACAACTGCCGACATAGGAATCGCTTTTCTCAACTCCTTTGTCTGGAAGTTCCAGATATTAATCGTCTGTCCTGTCCCTGCTGCAATAAAATAATTGTTCGAACTCATAGCCAGTGCAGTAGCCGGAGCATCTCCCTGGATATAAGCCAATGGCATATATTCTTTCGTATCATAAATAACGATTTCCCCTAACGAGTTACCTACAACGAAACTACGGGCATCGGTAGCATAACACATGGATACCGGCAGCGGTTTGGCTTTCAATTTTTTACGTTTCTCTTTCAATTCGAAAAGCTTCTTATTCCTGTCACGAAAAGAGTAAATGCTTACCGGATTCTTCGCTCTCAACACGGCGATAGAACTTCCCGTCGGATTAAATACGATACGCTCAATTTTGCGTAAATCATTAATCGCGATATCGCGCATGGTATACAACGATCCGTCAGACAAATAAGCAGTACAAAAAGTCGTGTTATCAAACGCATTAATCTTTTTCTGAGAATCAAACCCCCTTTTCTCTACAACTTGTGCCATTGCTTGTCCGCAGAACATCGCGGTGACAAAACAAAAAGCAATCCCTCTGTAAGTGTAAAATCCACATTTCATCCTATTCATACCTTAAAATGATTTAGTTTATGTTTAATAGTGTTTTGCAAAATAAGCATTAATTCTGCAATCTATCACAAACAGAAACTCCTTTTTTTTCATTTTCCGTAAAGTTTAGTTGTTAATACATAGAAATGAAAAAAGAATAGACAGAAAGACTGTAGAAAAAGAGCAGGTTTGTAACGGTTTTCCGTTACAAACCTGCTCTATAGCATACATTCCCTTTCCTTACGTGATTAGTCGGAAATCGAAAAAGACAAAAACTTATTGCATTTATTTATCCACGTTTCGTACGGGATTCAATCCCATTTTCTTAGCTTTTTGAAGCATAAATGAATAAGCAGCCTCGTATTCATTGGGAATCACTCCGTCCAAAATAGCATCTTTTATAGCACTTTTTAACGACCCCACTTCCTTGCAGGGTCCCAGATTAAACACCTCCATAATCTCTTCCCCACTCACAGGCGGCTGAAAGTTACGGACACGGTCTTTCTCTTCCAAATCTTTCAACTTCCGGCGAACCAGCTGGAAATTATTTAGAAAGCGCTGTTTACGTTCCGTATTCTTTGAAGTAATATCCGCCTCACAAAGTGTCATCAGGTCGTCTATGTCATCTCCGGCTTCAAAAAGCAGACGACGCACGGCCGAATCCGTCACCACATCATCCGCTATCACGATGGGGCGCATATGCAGGCTCACCATCTTTTGCACATACTTCATTTTCTCGTTCATCGGCAACTTCATCCTCCTGAAGATATTCGGAATCATCTTTTCGCCTATGAAATTATGATTATGAAAAGTCCATCCCGCCTTCGGTTCCCAGCGTTTAGTCACCGGTTTGGCGATATCATGTAACAAGGCAGCCCAACGTAACCAAAGATTATCTGTCACCTTGCTGATATTGTCGAGCACTTCCAGCGTATGATAAAAATTATCCTTATGGGCACGCCCGTTCCGGGTCTCCACCCCTTGTAAAGCCACTAATTCCGGAAAAATCAACGCCAACAACCCACTTCTGTCCAAATCGATAAAACCTTTGGAAGGGATAGGTGAAAGCATTATTTTATTCAGCTCGTCCGCAATGCGCTCACGTGAAATAATCTCAATCCGTTCCCGGTTACGGCAAAGAGACTCAAATGTATCATCATCGATGTAAAAATTCAGTTGGGTAGCAAAACGGATACAGCGCATCATGCGCAAGGGGTCGTCACTGAACGTTATGTCTGGATCGAGAGGAGTACGAATGACCTTTTCCTTCAAATCATTCATGCCTCCAAACGGATCGACCAGTTCCCCAAACCGCTCCTTATTCAGGCAGACAGCCAGAGCATTGATCGTAAAATCCCGGCGGTTCTGATCGTCTTCCAACGTTCCATCCTCCACAATCGGCTTGCGTGAATCCCGCTGATACGATTCCTTCCGTGCTCCTACGAATTCCACCTCCGTTCCGTGATATTTCACTTGTGCCGTGCCGAAATTCTTAAAAACAGAAACATGCGCACCCCGTCCCAGACGTTTACCCAACGCCTCGGCCATAGCAATGCCACTCCCCACCACAACAACATCTATATCTTTAGAGGGACGCTGCAGAAAAATGTCGCGGACATATCCGCCCACCACATAACATTCCAATCCCAACATATCGGCCGTCTCCGAGATCTGTCCGAAAATGGGTTCACTGAAATGCTGCTTCAATTCCTCCTGAGTCAACTCTATCATCTTCATTTTTCTTTTTTACAGTGATTGAAGGTGGTAGTCTGTTACTAACACCTTACAGTTAATTAGGCCGCAAAGGTACAACTTTTCGCTCTTCACTCTCCACTCTTCAGTCTAAATTTGTATTTTTGCCCTTTCTTAAGTAAAGAACAACAAAATGAAAAAACTGATTGTCCTGGCATGTACATTGTCACTGCTGACTGCTTGTGGTGACAACATCGAGAAGAAAGCGGGTGAAAAACTTGCAGCTGCCCGCGCAGCTTTTGAACGCAACGACTACAACGAAGCCAAGTTGCAGATCGACAGTATTAAAATTCTGTATCCAAAGGCATTCGATACCCGTAAAGAAGGTATCAAACTGATGCAACAGGTAGAACTGAAAGAACAGCAAGAAAGCCTTATATATCTGGATAGCATGCTACAAGTCAAACAGCAAGAATTCGAAGCGATCAAGAACAAATATACTTTCGAGAAAAACGAAGAATATCAAAAAATCGGTAACTACTTCTGGCCTACCCAAACCGTAGAGAAAAATCTGCATCGTTCCTTCCTCCGCTTCCAGGTGAACGAACAGGGAGTAATGACACTGACATCCATCTATTGCGGTCCAAACAACATCCACCATGTAGCCGTCAAAGTGATAGCACCGGACGGAAGTTTTGCCGAAACCCCAGCCTCCAACGACAGCTACGAGACTACCGATCTGGGAGAAAAAATCGAAAAAGCCGACTACAAAATGGGAGAAGACGGCAACGTCCTCAGTTTCCTCTACATGAACCGCGATAAGAAAAATATCCGTGTCGAGTATCTCGGCGAACGGAAATTCTCCATTACCATGACTCCTTCCGACCGTGAAGCACTCGTCGGTACTTACGAGTTGGCCAAATTACTTTCATCCATACGTCAGATTCAGCAAGAGAAAGAAGAAGCCAACCTGAAAATCGAATTTGTGAAAAGAAAAATGGAACAGAAAGCCCAAGAAGAGGCTGCGGAAAAATAAATTTTCCTTTTTTCATAAGTCGCTCAGTGGGGCGACTTATGAAAAAAAGTTTCTACTGAACAAATATTAAAAGAGATTGGTTATCTTTGCAATGACAGCCTTTATTAAAATCAAGCTGATAAACAGTAAGTAATTATAAAACAGAAGCAATGAAGATTTCGCAGATACAAATTAAAAAGATGTGGGGAAAACAGGACATCGAATGGAATCACGTAGATCCCAAAGTCAATATCCTCGTCGGTCCCAATGGAAGTGGCAAATCTACCTTTCTCCGATTTATCTACTTGCTACTTACAAGTGATATCAAAGAGCTCAATAAGCTTAAAACAGATATCTTTATTCGGTTTGATGCAGGAGGTAGCATATTATATCATGCAGACAAAAAAGATTTTAGCATAGAATTTCAAAAAGACTGGCTTTTAGACATCGAATACATCAATACATTCGACATACCGACAGCTAAGAAAAGTACTCAATCTTCTCTTATGCAAGAATTGGATATGACTATTTATCCGCTAAATAAAAACGTTTTCAATTTCATCGACTATCGTTCAAAAATCCTTAACTACCCTGAACAGTCAGAAGAGATACAAGAACGAATCTCGATGTTATTTAAAATAATCAATAGTTTTTTTGCAAGTACCCAAAAACAGATCAGTATCAATTCAAAAAACAAAATGGTTTTCACGTTTTTAAACCAAGAAGAGGAAATAGAACCGGAACAGCTATCCTCAGGAGAAAAACAATTGTTACTCATATTGCTCAAGGTATTTTTAAAGGAAGACAAACCGTTCATTCTGTTAATGGACGAACCGGAACTATCCCTTCACATCGAATGGCAAAGACAATTAATTGAAGCTATACAAATTCTAAATAAAAATTGCCAGATCATTCTTTCAACTCATTCACCGAGTATCTTTGCCGATGGATGGGGAGATAAATTAGTATTTATGGAGGATATCGTCAAACCGATATAAAAAGAGAAATGACACCAAGCAAAAAAGCTTATTATGCAACTGTAGCACAAAACTACAAAGCCTCACTGTTGTTGAATGGATGTAAAGCTGTCATCCATCTGGAAGATAAAAACGATATTATATTTTGGAATAAAATATTTAAAGAGGCATGTCCTCAATACAATTTTTATTTTATTCCCTACAGCCGCTCCCAATCTGGAAATAAAGCTACGGGAAGTTCCACTTGTCTTATTTTCAAAGATTTCCTCGACAGTAAGATGGCGATTGCCATAGACAGTGATTTACACTATTTAATGCAAGAACCCAATATAGACGCCAAGCATTACATACTACAGACTTATACTTATTCTTTCGAAAATCATCTTTGTTTCACAGATCGTTTAGCTGCGTTACCTATATTGACCTGCGGATTTACAAATAGCATTTTTGACTTTAATAAGTTTTTGTTGGCATACTCAAAAGAGATTTATCCGTTATTTCTTCTTTTCTTATATGATCACAGACAAAAGGAAAGGAAATTATCCAATACTGACTTTTTCAAATTACTATCATTCCCCTACAGCAACAATAGAATAGATGACAATGGAGACTATATTATTACCACTCTTCATAAAAGAGTTACTCCCCAAATATCCTATTTAAAAAGTATTTATCCCAATTATGATGAAGCAGTAGAGAAAGCCAAATACAAACGCCTGGGACTTACAGAAGAAAATACCTACTTATATATTCGTGGACATAATCTATACGATTTGATTACAAAATTAGGAGAAGAAATATGCAATATATTGAAAAGAAACGAAAAAAAACGTCTGTCAGAAGCGGGCGAATATGACAAAATAGCAACTATTTATCAAAGAAAAGATACATTTAAAAAGAAGCTCCTAAATGCCGATCTTTATTTCACCTATCCTGAGATAAAAAGATGTGTTCAAGATATTCGATCAATATGGCCTTAAATATACAAAAGCTGAAATAAAAACGAAAAGTAACAATCACTTACCAATATGGCCCCAATAATTGAGTTATCAATTATTGGGGCCATATCCATTATTATTATCCGTGATAATTACTTATTTCGGAAGCCACTTTGCTATTCAGTCACTATTGATATTCGTACAGCGTTCATTCCACGCATACCGCGCTCTATTTCAAATGTCACTCTATCACCTTCAGCAATTGTTGCTGGGGCAGAAGAGATATGGAAGAAATACTTTTCGCCATTATCCGTATCTTTCACAAAACCATAGCCTTTCGCAGCATTAAAATACTCGATACGCCCCATGTGAGGAGCCACTTCCACATTCTCTTGTTTGGGTACAGAAACCTCGATATGAGATGCATCTACTTCTTCCTCAATCCGTTCCTGCGGCACTGAATGCAAAACACCGAATTGGTCTACATAAGCAATCATATCCTCAAAAGAACTTGGACCGCTGCTTTGGCGTTCCTCTTTACGTTGTTGCTTCTCCTTACGTTTCTGCTCCTTTAGCTTCTCCCGGTCACGTTTACTTGTTGTTATTTTTTTTACCATTCAATAATTTTATGTCTGAATCAATACTGCCTGTTCTTTTACATGTTGATTGCCGGATAGGCAGTTTTATGTCACACACACTAATAAACAAACGATTTCATCATTATATCCAGATCATACGCTACGCCGAATGCCAGCAGCACATAGGCGCGATGCTTTTATCCTGAACAAAGCAGCAAATAATGATGTCGATTGGGGAATGCCATAAGCCGCAGAATAAAGCGGAAAACAATCACGCACAAAGAAGATTTCAGTATAAACCCAATGTTAGTAACGGCAAATATACACATATTATTCGGTTATTCCTAATTCTCCGGTCCCAATCGTGATGGGACCGGAATTGCCAGATAGCGCAATCACTTAACGGCACTATCCAAATCGACCTTCTCTATCAGTTCCTGATCCTGCCAATAAGATATTACTTTTAGATGTTGCAGCCTTCCTACTATTATGGCAGGGTGAGTACAGAACTTCTCAATATTATTTCAAATTTTCCCAATAAGGTTTTAGTTTGACTTGGAGGTAATCCATTACTTCAAAAAAAGTAAGTTGAGTTGGAATCTTAAGTTTCTTCATGAATGCATTCCACCTTATGTTCAAATTCGAGTTCTTTGCAAAGGCAAGACTAAATGCAACGTGATTTTCCATGTAGTTAGTTTGGCGATTCTTGAATGTTGCCTTTATAGCTTCATCTAATATTTCCGCATTATATTTTCCTCCTTGCAAGATCGTATAGAGATCATAAAAATCTTTCATTCGACTATTTGTTTCTGCTCTTGAAATCATAGTCTGAAATTTCTCTGCCACAACTGTCTCCAAAGAATAAGCCATGATGTCAGTATTGGGGAATCCGTCAAGTAAGTTCGGATAATCCAATTCAGATGGACTGGGAGTTATCACATCTCCAAATCCTATATCCATAGAAACATACTGGCGAATCGTATCAAGAGAGGCTGTCAACGTCAATCTTACACCCGGATATTTCTTCTCAATTGCAATCTCATCAGTACGCAGTGTATCAATGTAAAATATTACACCATCTTGTTCGTAAGAGATGGAGCAAATTTCTGCAAATATCTTTTTTATATTTTCTTTGTTATTGCCGATGTGATACCCCATGAAGTCAATATCCAATGTTGGCCTCGCCAAAAAACGCTCATGAGCATATAGCAATGCTCCACCTTTCAAAAAGAAATGGTCATAAAAACGGCTGATTGATAAACGATAGAGCAAACGCTCTTGGAGGTATCGGGTTACAAGCATTTGATAGCTTTGTCCATTTCTCCGTGAAATATTCAACAACCTAGCTTTCACTGAGTCCCCATAGTTATATATTTCTTTTATAGCCATGCCTCAAGATAATGATTAAGTGTATTACGTATTCTTAGTTTAGAGGCATAATCCATCAATAGAGATATATTCTTATCGGGACGTTTCAGATAGGCTTGAAGGACTTCTGCCATCACATCAATTCCCACTTTATTTCGATACTTGACCACATCACAAACCGAACGTTCCACATCAAAGATCGGCACATCGTATCCTTGTATTTCTTTCCGAGTAGCACCGATAGATAGTAATTTGTCAGATTGATATATCAGTTGAAATTCGGGATATTCAGGCAGAACTACTTTTCGACTACGCTTAATGGCCACATAGTAAGCATTCGGAATCTGAGTAGTGAGATTATAAACCGACCATGCCGACCAAAGACAGAGAATGCCATTAGGAACAATCAGGCGAATATCCACCATTGTACCTGCCAATGCGTCAATATGAGCGTATACGCCATTTTTTAAGCGCATAGCCTCTCCTTTGCGAACTGAGGCCTGCAATTGCTGTTCCTGCCAGTCAGTCAAACCTTGTGTAGAGACAAAGCCATTTTTTTTAAGTTGGTCTTCAATGCACATATTCCCTATAACTATTCCTTGCAAATATACTGCAAATATTCAAATATGCAGTATACTTTTAAGGGAAAAATACAGAAGTTATCACAATCTTTTATTTTTATACGGATATACAATCAGAATTATCAAACTAACCGCCATTAAAACATCAATAATATTCCAAAGTAGTCGTCCTAAAGTAACTTTCATAAATGCTTGGAACATTACATATCAGTAATATTGACTTCTCAACAGATTCAAAGATATTATATAAAAACAGCCGGAATCACCTGTTACGGTAATCCCGGCTGCCGCCTAAAACACGAATAACCGCCGTTACCCGTTTTCCGTAACAGACCACAACAGTCTGCTGCTTCTTTCTATCTCCTGCAATTTCATCGCCAAATCGTCATCATCCTCCATCGAAAACGATTCACTGTATCGCATCACCTTTGTATCCTCCCTGCCCGAACAGAGATATGTATACCACCCCTTTTTCAACAACATACGGCTGTAATTCAACGCTCCGTCACCATTGTAACCGAACAAGGAATATAGATTCAGCATCAGCCTGCATCCCGATTCCCGCAAGTGCAGATAGTCTTCCGTTCCCCAATAAAGCAAACGTTCCGGTTGCATCAGAACAGGGATATAACCCGACCGGCAGATGGCATGAATCATCTCACTGAGTCCTTCCGGCTGTTTTAAAGGAGACACATCTACCAGTAACTCCTTCCCCCCTCCTATCGTCAACAAATCTCCCTTCTCCAACAAAGCCGGAAATCCTTCATCCAAACGATATCTTGCCGACAAACGCAGAGAGATATTACCGGAGTATTGCTGCTGTAAATATTGAAAGGCATCTTTCAGAAAAGAAGAAGCATTACCTTCATTTTCCACCTTTACCGGAGGTACACAGTAGATCTGCCTGACACCTTGCTGTTCAAGATAAACCAACAATTCCAACGCCTTATCCTCAGGCAAAGCCCATGCATCCGTATTAAGTAGTAAATAAGGCTGAAAATCGGTATGTACCAAAGAAGAGAGAATCATAAATTTAAATCTTTCAACCGAGGATGCCTGCTGTCCTTCTCCGAGAGAATCACACGATCTGCCGGAATACGCCAGTCAATACCCAAATCCGGATCATCCCAGGCAATGGCACCCTCACTATGCGGAGCATAAAAATTATCACACTTATACTGAAAAACAACTGCCTCACTCAATACACTGAATCCATGTGCCAACCCACGGGGAATGAAAAATTGACGATGATTATCCTCCGTCAACTCTACTGCCACATGTTGTCCAAATGTAGGAGATCCTTTACGGATATCAACAGCTACATCCAATACTGCTCCTTTCACTACACGCACCAATTTACTCTGAGCAAAAGGGGCCTGTTGAAAATGTAAACCACGAAGTACACCATAACTCGATTTACTTTCATTATCCTGGACAAACGTAGTCTTGCATACTTTTTCCTCAAACTCCCTCTGATTAAAAGATTCAAAGAAATATCCCCGGTCATCTTTAAAAATACGGGGCTCGAGGATAACAACCCCATCGATAGCAGTCTTTATTACATTCATTTCAAACCAAGTTCCTGTATCACTTTCAACAAATACTGTCCGTACTGGTTCTTCAGCATCGGCTTTGCCAATTCACGCATCTTATCGGCACTGATCCAACCTTGCCTCAAAGCAATTCCTTCCAAACAGGCTACTTTCAATCCCTGACGCTTTTCTATCACTTCAATAAAAGTAGATGCTTCACTTAAAGAATCATGCGTACCGGTATCCAACCAGGCAAATCCACGACCTAACAACTGAACTTTCAGTTCCTGATCTTTGAGAAATTCCTGATTCACTGTCGTTATCTCCAATTCTCCGCGTGCAGAGGGCTCTATTTTTTTTGCTACTTCCACCACCTTATTCGGATAGAAATAAAGCCCTACCACTGCATAATTAGACTTCGGTTCTTCAGGCTTCTCTTCCAGACTCAAGACATTTCCTTCTTTGTCAAATTCAGCCACTCCATAACGTTCCGGATCACTTACCCAATAACCGAACACCGTTGCCTTCTGTTCCACTTCTGCCATGCGTACAGCTTCATTCAGCATACGGGTAAAACTCTGCCCATAGAAGATATTATCTCCAAGCACCAAACAAACCGAATCACTCCCAATGAATTCCTCACCGATAATGAATGCTTGAGCCAAACCATCCGGAGAAGGTTGTTCCGCATACTCTAAACGTATTCCGTAATCAGAACCATCTCCCAGTAAACGTCGGAAAGCAGGAAGATCATCCGGAGTAGATATAATCAAGATTTCACGGATACCGGCAAGCATCAACACCGAAACCGGATAATAAATCATCGGTTTATCAAAAATAGGAAGAAGCTGTTTACTAACTCCTTTGGTGATGGGGTACAGACGAGTACCGGAACCACCAGCTAAAACAATGCCTTTCATAATTTTATTCGCTTATAAATGTAATTCCATTGGATGCATTATGAATAAATTCAAATTCCAAGGTTCTTGCTAGACCTTCTTCTAAAGTATAAGGTGCACTAAAATCAGTATTCTGTACTTTTGTTGCATCAAATTGTGTCGTTGCACAGAACTTCTTTACTCTAACCGAACTAATAGTCAGTTTTCTACGAGTTATAAAAGCCAAAACATCAAAAAAATATCCACCTAACATGCCAAGCCATAGAGGATAATGTACAGAAGGAATATGTTTATTAAGTACTTTACTTACATGGTCGACCAATTCATTCATTGTGAAATCAGGTTTATCAATATAATTGTAAACTTCATAACCTGCTGTTTTCTTTTCAATAAGAAACTTTATAAAAGCAACAATATTACCAACATACGCCATTGACTTTTTATTATTGCCTTTACCTACCATTAAAAATCTACTGCTTGAAATCTGTTTCAATAAATTATAAACATTCCCTCTATTTCGTTCACCGAAAATAACTGTAGGACGAATAACATTAATATTCCAGTCCGGATGTGTCTTATACCACTCTTGCAACACTTTCTCCGCCTCCCATTTACTCTTCCCATAATGATTAAAAGGATCAGCGGGATATGTTTCAGTTGGATTTTTTTTATTCAGTCCATAAACAGCAACTGAGCTGGTGAAAATAATACGCTTCACTCCATTAGCTTCCATAGCCTCTAAAGTATTACGCATACCGCCAACATTAACATCATAGTAAAGAGAGGTCGGGGTAACATCATCCCGATGTTCAGCAGCAAGTAATACTACAAGATCAGTACCTTTCAATAATGAAGAAATCCTTTCTTTATCAAGGATATTAGCTAGTACAGTAACCTCTGAATTAAAATGACTTTGTTGTTTATCAACATTCTGAAATTCATAATTACTTTGTTTTAAAAGGTCGATAAGACGAGTACCTACAAAGCCAGAGGCACCGATTAATGTTATTTTCATGATACTATTTCCTTAAAAGTTTTTTATATAAAGTTGCACGTAACGAATTAGGAATGACACGCGCAATAAAACGTATAAATATATTTTTCACAAATTGCCACAACGATATAAAGCCCATTTTTCTAATTGTATTCAGAAAACAAACTTCGTTCACAACATACTTCCATCCTCCGCGCCGCTTAAACATATCAGAAGAAAAACGAAAAAAAAGAAGACTTTCTTGGATATTATAAAACTGAGCATGATTCATTAATAATCGTATCCACAAGAAGTAATCCTCAAAAAGAGGAAAATGCTGATAACCACCGACTGCTACAACAACTTCCTTACGAAACATTACGACTGGGTGATTTATTGGATTTCTACTCTTTGCAAATTCATATATATCTTTATGCAACTCTGGAAGTTTTCTAATTGATAATACATTACTCACATCATCTTCAAACTCTTCCACCCAAGAGCTAACAATATCTATTTTATTATCTTTCTCAAAAACAGCCAACTGTTTTTCAAAACGACAAGGTTTAGCAATATCATCTGTATCCATACGAGCAATTATATCATACTTACAATATTTTAATCCCTCATTTAAAGCTCTTCCTAATCCCTGATTAGTAGATAATTTGACAACCTTAATAATGGACGGATACTGAGATACAAAAGAAGCAACAATTGAGTCTAAATCTCTGGTTAATGGACCATCTTGGACTAAAATAACTTCCGAAGGGAGTCGTGTTTGAGAAAAAATACTCTTTAGACTTTGAGCAAAATATATAGGAGATTCCCTATAATAAATAGATAAAAGTACAGAAAACATTTATTTCAATATAAGTATCCAAAATCGGTGTCACTATAACATAATCATGTCTGGCAACAAACTTTAGATATATTTCATTAATTACACAACTATATTTTTACAATTCAACAGACCATCAACAAAACTAATCAGTTAACAAAATGTATAGGCACTACCGGTATTTAGCACGTTAGAAATGATTAATGATTCGACATATCTATAAGTAGCTTTCAAATGATCTTATAAATAATTATAGTAATATCTCTTTTTCAGATTAATTCCTAAAAAATTTCACATTTAATTTCATAAGGCAATGTGATACATGAAAGAATCATCATAGAAATTAATGATAGTGAAGGATACCGCCCCTCCAATTAATAAGCTGCTTGGATTATTGCACCATCAATATCTATATTATTTAAAATCCATACTTCATCATAAGAATGCGATATAATTTGATATGAGTTAGCATATAAAAGCAAAGATAATTCACTCACCTCTAGACCTCTACGTATTGACCATAATGATACAACATTACTTAACATAGCACTATAAAAAAGAATCATCAGATTACGTTTCATAAATCTACTTCCATCATAAAATGTCAAAAAATTGACTTTTATAAGGAGTAGTAGAACCATCAAAAAACGTCCATACATTGTAGCAAATGGAGAAACAATTAAAACAAGAAGTAAGCAAGCATTAATATGCGAACAATATCTAACATTTCTTTTGTTATATGAAACATAATAAACATAACATCCTACATATACAATAAATGACTGCAAAAACACCATAATACGATACCTAATAGAAAAATCATTCAAGAACTCTCCTGCCCAGTAACCATCTAAATAAACAATAAAACGATCTATAATTTCGATTGGGAAATATTGAAAAAGGGAAATAGCCCAAGAATCATCAACAAAAAAAATAAAAAGAATAAGAATAATAAGAGTAACTTTATGAAAATAAAAAAAGTGCAATCGAGAAAGCACAAACACAAATACAAATATAAAAAATGAAAAATGATTTAAGCAAGAAAATAAAAGAAAGACATATCCATATTTTTTATCTTGATATACAATCTTATAAACTCCATAAGCAAACACAATCATTGAGAAAAAAAAACGGAATAAATAAAGAGAAAAGGAAATGGTTAAGAAAGACAAAAGAGCATATAAATATATATTTTTATCCCCTTTTAAATACTTATTAGTATCACAAATAGTCAAAAACATATTACCCATTAAATAATAGCCTACAGAATTATATAAAAAGCGACTAAGATCAAATGGCATGCCCAATTTTCCCAAACAAAAAGAAATAAAAGGAAGTATAAAATCAAAATTTAGTTTCTGTAATTCTATAAACGAACTAAGATTACATTCTTTATACAAAAGGAAGTCTTGTGTATACATATAAAGATCTCCAGATGGTGGATATAATATCCCTATGAATCCCATAAGACAAGCCCACAAGACAAAAGCCCATTTTTTTCCATTAAACATACCTTTTATGACCAAAGGAGTAGAATACAAAGGCAATATAACAAAAAAGAGAACAGTTAGCAACGTCTGCTTTTTACAAGTGAAATTCATACCTTTATCCTTTGGAATCTATCTTAAAAAATAATTGTTTATAGAAATCGATATGCTTTTGCCACATTATATCTGCTGAAAAATTATTTTCAAAATATTGCCTTACCCTTATTTTTTGTTCTTCCATATCCTCAGACCTGACAATGGAATACATTAATTGCGCAGCATAATCAGTGTTTATAGGAGAAAAAAGATATTGAGTATCTATTCCTTTAACCATCTCTACATGAGGTGAAATGTCAGAAAGAAGACATATTAACCCAGAGGCCATAGCCTCAAGAACAGCCGTTGGAAATCCTTCTGAAAAAGACGAAGAAATATATACGTCACTAGCTTCTAGCCATTCACGAGTAGAAAGTTGGTTACCGATATAACTTATTTTATCACCATTATATATATTTTTGCAGTCTTCCATTAAAGGACCATCCCCCATTACTAATAAATAAACATTCAGCTCAGGATTATCATTCAACAATTTAGCAAAAGCATCTACAAGTATTAATGGATTCTTCCGCTTAATCAAATAACCGATAAATATGAAAACAATTGCATCTTTAGGTATATCCAATCGTTTTCTCACTTCCATTTTACGATCTTGTGTTACAGGTCTGAAGAAATGACTATCAACCCCTGTATATATTCGGACTATATTATCTACGCCAAGAATAGCAAGTTTCGACTTTATAAATTCAGAACAAGTAATAACTTTATCAAATCTCTTAAGTGCTTTTATATGCAATTTAGCCATCATCCTCCCTTTATAAACTCCATATAACATAGGATAATCATCATAAGGATAATTATAAAGTGAACTTGTCACTGTAAAATTATTACGAATACACTTTCGACAACAAAGAATATCCGCACGAAAACCAAAAGAATGGCAAATATCTGGCTTTAGTTTATTTAGCTCTTTCAATAGAACTTTTGAACCCAATAACGTCATACTTGAATGAGACAAGTTCAATGAAATAACCTGTATGCCAAGAACCTCAAAATCTTCTAACCGTGAATCTTCCCCTTCCAGAGACAATGTTATAATATAAGGAGTAATCTCTTCTTTAACCCTATTAACACTAAGAATATTATAAAGAATATTTACAGGTCCTGTTCGCTGCAAAGTGGAACAGATATAAACTATTTTAAGCATTTGTTTATTTGTTTAATATATTCATTCCATCGTGTATCCCAATTGTTTTCACTTAAAAGCTCAGCACACTTATTCATTGTAAAAGTTTTATTTAGTTCTATAGGCTCATCAACAACTTGCATATAGTCAGCATCAGCATATTGTATAACCTCAGGTAATGAAGTTGTGACTACTGGTACTCCAGCGGCAATATATTCAAAAAGTTTTGTTGGATAAACTCCTACAGTAACATCATTAATAACATAGGGAATCAAACCATATTTCATTTTACCAAGGTAGTTAGAGAGCTCCTCCTTCTGTACTTTATCTATATGCACAACATTATCAAGAGCCATTATTTCATTCGCTCTATCGTCCAAAATGCTGCCAACAAATAAAAATGGACTTTTATTATTTTTTTTTATTAATGCTTTCAAAAAAGGATAATTGATGGCAAAATGAAAATTACCAATATAACCAATGTATTCTCTTTTAGGATTACCTAACACCTGCATACTTTCAACATTAACTCCTTGTGGAATATAATATATATTAGGATTTAAGTTTCGATAATCTTCAATTGCAGCATGGTTATCAATGAATACGACATCAGCCTCTGAAACAATTTTTCTCTCTAAATGCTTAACATAATTCGGTACAAGCGGATTTAGAGACCTACGTTCAGCAATATCATAGACCTTAAAAGTTGATCGTTTAAAAAATTCATAAATTGTATAATTTATATATGTACCCCCAAAAAAATTATTACCAGAAAAATGCAATTTTCTTTTCAATAGGAAATAATTCAATTTGCCTACCAATTTGCAATGCAAAGGAACAAAGCATCCACCAACAAAAAACATATTTTTTTCAATTGGATTCTCAGACTTAGAATGTCCCAACTTTACATTCTTCTTATACTCAATAATTTTACGAATAAATATTATTGAAAAAGGATTATAATTCAAAAGACCCAATGGTTTACATATATGTATAGGCTTATGAATTAACCGTGCGAAACGCACTATTAACTCGTGTTGCCGTTCCCATGTATGATTCCAGTGTTGTGCTGCAAAAAAAGTGTAACTATCGAACTTATTCAACATATCATTCATCACCATCATTATATATAAAAAATATCGCTTCTAATCGTTTAATAGCTGTCTTACCCAATTTTCTATTGATAATTTGCTACGATTTTTATAATCTACCACCGGTCTTCGTATAAATTCAATAAGCTGTTCTGTCGTAAACTCTTGAGGTAATCTCATTATTTCACATACATTCCTATCATATTCTATAGCGGGATTTGACGTTATCAGCTTTTTATTCATGCCATAACACTCCACCACCCTCATAGACATTCCTGTTTGATTGGGGTGACTAACATCAAGTATTACTTTTGAACGCTTATAATATTCAATCAATTTATGGCGACTTATAGAAAATATTTTTAAATCTTCATTTTTTGCTCCCAGTTTATTCCGTCCCCAAATTTGTTTCCTAATAAAAAAAGAAGGAGCTACAAATATATGGCTCTTCATCTTAAGTCCATTTGCATAAGCAATACTTTTCAGTCGAAGCATTGCGTTATAACGTTCTGGAAGAAATGTTCCGATCATCAAAATATCAATATCTTCTTTCACGGAAGGCTCAGGGTTAATATCTTCTGTATAAAAAAGAGGCAAATAATTTAAGCTAAAGTCTTTAGCATCTTTAAAATCAAAAGTCATAACTTTATCAAAAAATGGAATTAGAGAACTATAGTCAAAGTTATTCAATGAATCCCATTCATAGAGTAACAATCGCATATGTGGACTACGTTGCTTAATATATCGAAGGTGTTCAGTAGTTAAGCCATCTCCTTTGATTGCCAAGAAAATATCAATTTGTTCTAATGATATACTTTGAAGCAACTCTTCAATATACTTTTGATAGATTAATTCACGTTTAGCACTAAATGATAAAAAAAAATCAAGTAACCATCCTTTGCGTCCATCAATAGTATGCACAATATATCCCTGTTTTTTGATTTGAGAAGCAATATGCTTCTCATAACCAAAAAAAGGTTGAGCAAAAAGTAATACTTGCTTCATTGCCATTATTTATAAAGCCCTTTCTTTCTCATTTCCTCTATCGAGCATTCATATCTATCCTCTTGAATCTCCTGCAAATTAACCCATTTAACAAAGGCACCTATGCCATCAGAAAATGACCAACGAGGTTCGAAGCCAAGTAATTTACGAGCCAATGTAATATCCGCATAATTATGGCGAATATCTCCTAAACGAAAATTACCACTTACATTTATAGGAACATTAACTCCATATTTTTCAATAAGAGTATTAGCTATTGTAAGTACATTTGTTGCAATTCCTGTACCAACATTGAAAACATGACCATTAGCTTCCTCTTTTTCAAGACCAAGAATAGTAGCACTAACAACATCATCTATAAAAACAAAATCACGGCTTTCAAGTCCATCCTCAAAAACATCAATCTGATTCCCATTTTTTATTCGCGTTGAAAATATAGATAAGATACCTGTGTAAGGATTTGACAATGATTGTCCCGGCCCATATACATTTTGATAGCGAAAAGAAACAGGTGCGATACCAATTGTCGGACAGACACACATAATGAGCTCTTCCTGCATTTGTTTAGTAATACCATAAACTGAGGTTGGGTGAATCTTTGAGTCTTCAGTTGTAGCAACCAACTCAAGTGCTTCATTGCAATTTTCGTACTTACACTCAAAATCTCCTTTAACCAGACACTCCTCTGTACGACTAAGAGGGTAAACATACCCCATTTCTTTCGAAAGGTAACGTCCTTCACCATAAATAGCCCGCGATGCTGCAACCACTATTTTTTTCACCTTATGATCACTATTAGCTAATATATCTAACATCAGTGACGTACCACCTATATTCACTTTTGTATATCTATCTATTTCATACATAGATTGCCCCGTCCCTGTTTCTGCAGCAAGATGCACTATAGCATCAACCCCTGACAAAGCTTTTAACCAATCCGTACGCGAAGTCACACTACCATTAATAAAATTAACTTTATCTTTAATAGATTGATACAAAGGGGATGTCATCTCTGGTTCCTTACCGTGAATCTGAGGTGATAAATTATCTAAAACAGTTACTTGATAGCCTTTAGCAATCAACTTTAAGGCCATATTAGAGCCTATAAAACCGGCTCCCCCAGTTATTAATATAGTTTTCATATTTAATCAATATATAGTTACTTTATTTATTGGTATCCATTGAGGAGTACAATATCCTTTTACTGCAACAGCTATTGAAGGAGTGTTATGCTTAGTTTTATCTATAATAGCATAGGATAATGTATACTGTTTTTTGTCAAGAGTATCGGGCAACATTGTAATAAACACATTTTTAACGACTACGTTTTCACTCCATAAAGAAGGTTCTGCCTGATCATCAACTAATGTACAAACAACCGTATCATTTTCATCAATAAGAGCAAATGCTACTTTATATTTATAATTCCATCTAAGATTATCATTGGGAAAAATTCCTTTACCAACATTTTTCCATGTATGCCCAATAGCAAAAGTTTTGGAAATATCAATCTTTTCTGGGACAGAAAAATATAGTGGTTGAAAACGATATCCACCTTCACATATAAACTTACACACAAGATCATTTCCATATTTGGTCCAACCCGTTGTTTCGACCACCTCTCTCAAATCAAGAGTATTATACCCCAACTGTAAAGCATCTTCCAATGAAAACTCATAAAAGGTTCTCCATGTCGCATCTTTAGGGATTCTAGAATCATTTGAGTTAACCCATGGTTTATATATGGGATTATCGTCATTGCCTTTCCAATAGGCACCTTCACCTAATAACAAAGTATGATTTCTGAAAGCGTCCAAACTAGCAAATTTATCGATATCCCTTATCCAAAAACTCCCTAAACCATCTCTTCTCAATGCATAACCATTATGTTGCACTGCAATTTCCTTTTCATTATTATAACCAAAATCTGATGCAATATTAGATACTAGAATTACTCTTTTAAAAGCATTTCCATAAACAGTTGTTATCCATTTATAAACTTCGGTCATTTTAGTTTGATCTTTTAATCTTACATTATTACATTCTCCCCAAAAGCCAAGATTTACCCCATCTATGAAATCAACTATATCAGGATCATCAAATTTTTCTGCAAATGCATTTATGAAATTTACCATTTTTTGTTGAAAAATAGGATCATCAGGATATGGTGTCCAAAAGTCTTCATATAACCCTGGTACCGTATAGCCTTCTGCTCCTGCCCTCCGAACAAAGTCAGGAGTAGATTGATAAAGATTATCACGCGAATTATTATATATTCTAAATGCTATTTTTAATCCTCGTTTTTTAGCTTCTTCAATATGCTTTATAAAATTAGGATTATTATTCCATGCATAATCTCCTTCTGTTGGTTCCATATCAGACCAACGCCATCTAATATAAAATATAGAGCCATACATTCTTGCATTTTGGTCTTGTTCCGCCCAGTATTGTTCTGCATCTTCTGTTTCGAGCCAAGCATCATCATATAGCACCCAGCCCATACAAGGATTTCTAAGCAAAGAGGACGAATCTATGTCTGATCTTACAATACTATTTCCTGATATATAGTACAGATCATCTGAAAACAGTTCTGCTATATCTCCTTGTGTACATCCCGTCAGATATGGCAAACTCCATAATAGAAATACTAATCTATTCACTTGGTTTTATTTATTAAGTAATTATATGATTTAAAAAAGCAGTCAATCTCCTGAGCAATAAAGTTAAGCTGTTCAATCGTCAATTCATAATATAAAGGTAATCGCAACAACAAATCAGTAAAATTATCTGAATTAATCAAAATACGCCCATCATGTTTAGTTTTATAATAATCTGATTTATGCAAACTCAAATAATGAAATACAGTTAATATGCCTTTTTCTTTCAGATAGGCAATTAGTGCAGAACGGATCTCCAACGAATGGCATATTATATAAAACATATGAGCATTACATGTAGCATAATCAGGAATATCTAGTAATTTAAAATAACCTTTTTCTGCCATGGGATATAATCTCTTCCAATATTCGTTCCAAAGCATTTTGCGTTTAGCTTGAATTTCCTCTATTCTTTCAAGTTGAGCATAAAGAAAAGCTGAAACTATATCTGAAGGAAGAAAGGAACTACCTGTATCAACCCAACCGTATTTATTAATTTCACCGCGAAAGAATTCAGCTCTATTTGTTCCTTTCTCCCATAAAATCTCTGCTCTACGAACAAACTGAGGATCATTTATAACCAACAATCCTCCTTCACCAGCTATAATATTTTTTGTTTCATGAAACGAAAAAGCAGCCAAATGCCCGATAGTACCTAAAGGACGCCCTTTATAATAGGAGTCAATAGCTTGAGCTGCATCTTCAATTACCAATAAATTATGCCGAGAAGCTATATCCATAATTGCATCCATATCACAAGCCACTCCCGCATAATGTACAGGTATAATTGCTCGTGTACGTTCTGTAACTAAGGCCTCAATTTTCGAAGGATCAATATTAGGATTATCGGAATATGAATCTGCAAAAATAATCTTAGCACCTTCACGAACGAAAGCTAAAGCAGTACTTACAAATGTGTATGATGGTATAATTACCTCATCACCAGGCTCAATTTTAGCTAACATAGCACACATTTCAAGTGCATCAGTACAAGATGTAGTAAGTAAAGTCTTTTCAAACCCATATTTAGTACTCAAGAGATTTTGACATTTTTTCGTAAAAATTCCATTTCCAGACAGCTTTCTCATTTCAAAAGCTTCCATTATATATTGTATTTCTTTACCAGAAATAAATGGTTTATTAAAAGGTATCATTATTTTAACTATTTTCTTAAAAATTATTTATATTATCAAACAAGAAACAATAATTACTTTTCATATATAACATACAGGAAAATCTCTATTTCATTTTATAATTTAATTAGATTATGAGTAATAATATTTTTAGATCTATCCCTTTTCAATAGATCCATATATCAAAAAGAGTAAAATAAATTAAAATTGTAGTCTTCGAACAATTAGACTGCTGATATATTATTATAGAAAAGACACAAGAAACTCCAATAAAATCATTTAATATAAAATATATACACCTATAGAACGAATACATAATCTACTCATATACAAAGACCCCCGCTAAAAATTAGCTCAAAAGTCTTAAAAACCCAATAATAGAAATTCAACCAGTAAGATAATAACTCATATTAATTCCGTACATAAAAAAGTAATTTTTATGTGCATATAATAAATATAAAAAGATAATAGAAGACACCATAATAGACAAATTAACATTACCAGTTTATTATTCATTACTATCTATAAATGCAAAAAACACAGCTAAAACCTAATAAAATCTTCATTATGTATGCTTTAAATATGTTGTAGAAAACATTTGCTGTCAAAACTAAAATATCATACCGATATTATTGATGCCCAAAATCAAACCAATACATATAGAGTCATCATTCTTTTAAGTTAAAAACAATATGGAAGTGGCACAACAGTGATAAACTCCTTATAAGGTATTTGGCATATTCCTAGAAATATGCAGCACATTTACTTATCTTCAAAGAATAAAAACACAAAATAAAACGTACTAATATTTCCTTGATCATCAGACTTCAATCAATAAAAACTCCTTTAAAATCAGTTTTACGCCATTCCATTTTGTCAAAACAATAACGTTTTATAATTCTAGCAGGAACGCCAACTGCAACACAATAATCAGGAATATCTCTAGTAACAACAGAATTAGCACCTATCACACATTGTTTACCAATCTTAGCTCCCAATACACAAACATTTTCTCCCAGCCAAGTCCCCCGCCCAATTATAACCTCACCGTTCTGAGTGATTGGCTGTTTTTTTATTGGAATATTTATATTTTTATATCCATGAATATTATCAGAAATATATACCTTATCTGCTGTAAGCACACCCTCTTCAATGATAATTTTCTTCGTCGCATAAATATGATTGAAATGCCCAATAATAACACCATCCTCTATTCGTAAAAGACACTCCTTTTCCCCCGTTAAAGGCAATGCAGCTAACCACGTCTTATAATTAACAGAAACTCCATTTCCTATTTCAATATTCTCAGTTCCATCAAGATGTAACGGAGAAAGTATACTAGATTTGTATCCAAAATGTTTAAAAAACAATTTATAATAACATGCATATATAAATCTATAAACAAAGAACAATACCTTTTTCAATAATTCAGACAAAAAATACAAATTATCTATAAACATAATATTTCTTTATATTTATCTATACCTACCCCTATAGCATACTCTAATATTTTATTAATATCAGCCTGATAATCGAATATCGATAAATGTTTTATATCACAGATATATTTCTCAAAATCTTCCTTAGTTTGAAAAACATCATTATATCCAGCCATCAAATCAAAAGTTCCATCAAAAAACCGCAAACAAGGTAAGCCACGCATTAAGACTTCATAATATGCTGTCGTATTCACCGCTATACAAAAATCATATTCTTTATTATTTAAGCACTCTTCTACCATTTTATCCTTTGAAATAACATTGATATTATACAATGATACATATTGGGAATAATATAAATAATTACAAGAAGGATGAAGTTTTAAACAAAAAGCATATTGAGAAGACAACTCAATCAAGATATCTAATAATTTCTTATTTGTTTCTCGGAAAGATTCTCTCGCAAGTAATACCATACATTTTTTAAAAGGATTATCTTTCTTCATTAATTTTACATCAATCTTTTTAGGATATCCTGCTATATACAAACGCTCTGGAGATATTCCAAAACTCACATATTCATCTACAGAAAACTGCCCCCAACACATCAAATATTGAGCTTCAAAGTTTTCATACTGAATAGAATCCAAAGGAGAATTTGTTTTATATATAAAATAGATTCCTTCTTGAAGAGAATAAGAAGGAATACCTTGCCCCTTCATATATTGAGTTAATAAATTCTCCAAATCAAGAACACTACACATTGAAAGATATTTTTCAACATTCGAAAAATTCATTTGACACAATTCTTCTATAACATTACAATAATGAACAACAAGGACTGATAATGCCAATTTCTCTCTAAATCTAATTTTGTCCTCTTTTAAGCACCTAAATACTTTACTTACCATCTTCATTCCAACCAATGGATGGATGGAAATCTTCCACCCAAATTCTAAAGTGTTATTATAAGAAGCTTTACCCTCTAAACGATTGATAATAGACTCATATAACTGCAAATGATCCTTACGACAATAACGTCCAAAGGTAGATAAAATAGAATGTTGTTTTGGATCAAATACCATTTTACGGACGTTAATAGATAAGAATAGCAAAAAGAAATGTTTCAGACTAAAACAAAAGCTACACTTATCATTTACTAAATTCCATATATGAACCGCCAATACTCTATTTAGATATATCCCTTTATAAGATATATCAAGTTTCTTTTTTAAAATTTTATAATTTTCAAAATTTCCCATTATGCTAATTTCTAAAAGCAAACCAAGGCAACTTATATACTTTCATCGCATATTGAGCTATAAGTAAAAATATTATAGCCTCTACGATAGCGGACGAGATTGCAGCACCTACAGCACCTATACACTTTATTAATAAGAAAGACATCCCTATCTGGAACAAACTCAATGAAAAAGTAATCATCCCTAGGCACTTGGTTTTGAATGTATAGTGTATAAAACATACAAACATCAGATAACAACCACTAAAAAACTGTGCAATCATCACAAATGGTAAAAAAATCAAGGATCCATAATATGATGAATCATACATTAGTTTGATTAAAAGTGCAGAAATAAGGAAAGCTATAATCACGAAAAAGAAAAGAAAAAAAATACTCCTCCAAATCAATCTTACTAAATGCTTCTGCTCAACTAAAGTACCTTTTCTATCTTTATCAAAAAATGATAATTTTTTATATAAATAAGGAGCATATGCGTTGTTAAATGAAGTCAAAAACATTGTTACAATAGCTCCCCAGGTCATCGCAACTGAATACAAACCATTTTCTGATAGTCCACACATCTCAGTTAACATTATTTTATCGGCACCACTCCTAAACCAAAAAGAGAGAGCATGTGGGATAATAGGTAATGCATAAAATAATGTACTACGAACATACTCTTTAGAAACAGTAAAGCTCAAATACCCTCGTTTATATAATATTCCAAGACTTATTATACCAAATACTATTGTTGCAAACATCATGCTATAGACACGTCCCTGCCACCCCAATAACATTATAATGACAAATACAATAGTAGAGAACGCATTTAAAGCAGTTTGAGATATCTGATAAAATCCGAATTTAAATGGTTTTTCCTCACACCGCCATAAGATCATATTAATATTGGTGATAGAAGTGAACCAAACAGTAATAATAGCATATAATTGAAAAATAGAAGGCAGATTTAGAGATTTATCTATAATCCCAGATAAACAGAGTGCTATTATAGAACTAGCTACAGTAGCATATGTATTCAATAGAATCATATTAGATACATACAATCGTACATCTTTCTTTTCTAACTTATGGAACATTACTGGCAAAGCTCCAGCTGTAGAAAGATAACAGAAAACTGATATTATTTGAACATAAACGTTAAAATTAGTGACAACTCCATAATCCGCCGGAGTCAGATAATGAGTTATAAATGGTAACAATAAAAAAGGTATTGCTTTATTTACTCCTTCACAGAAAACATATATAAACGAACTTCTAATTAAAGGAGAAGTTGATATTTCTTTCAAATTTGACATGAACATCTATCTCTTTACTCGTCCCGAAACATCACCAACCATTAAAGCTTCTACCTCTTTAGCAGTTACCCTGTTAAAATCACCATAAATTGTATGTTTTAAGCAAGAGGCTGCAATTGCAAAATCCAATATTCTTTGATAATTATTTGAGTAGTTCATTAATCCATAAATTAATCCTCCAGCAAAAGAATCACCGGCTCCTACTCTATCTACGATATGAGTTATATTATACTTGCGAGATTGATAAAGCTTTTCATTCACATAAATAATTCCCTGCCAAGTATTATGATTAGCATTTATTGACCCACGCAATGTTAATGCCAATTGTTTACAACGAGGAAAACGTTCTATCATCTGCGTACAAACTGATTCAAATTCATCTACAGCTATATCTCCCTTAGTTAAAGTCACATCAAAGTCCATTGGTTTAATATGAAAAAATTTCTCACAATCTTCTTCATTAGCAATTATCACATCACATTTTTCAACTAACGGAAGCATTACTTCAAGAGCCGATTTACCATATTGCCAAAGATTCTGCCGATAATTTAAATCACACGAAACAGTTAACCCTAATTCATTAGCAATTGTAACTGCTTCCAAACAAGCGTCTGCTGCATTTTGTGATAAAGCAGGAGTTATACCTGTAAAATGAAACCAAGTTGCATCTTTAAATACATCTCTCCAATCTATCATCCCGGGGGTAATCGTCGCAAATGAACTTCCTGTACGATCATAAGTCACTTTAGATGGGCGCATAACAGCCCCTGATTCTAAATATAAAACTCCCATTCGCTCTCCACCGAAAATAGAGTAACTACTACCTACATTAAATGATCGCAATTGAGATAGACATAACTTGGTTACTTCATTATCCGGATAACGAGAAACATACTCTGTATTTATTCCAAAATTTGCTAAAGAGACAGCAACATTCGCCTCAGCACCTGCAAACGAAATATCAAAACGATCACTCTGAGAAATAAGCAAATAATTAGGTGTACTTAAACGAAGCATTATTTCTCCAAATGTTATTACTTTCTTCTTCAATCTAAGTGATTTATTTTAATATACTCAACAACACGTTCTAAGTCATTCGGTGTATCTACCGCTATTGTTTGTGAATCAACCTCTATATATTGGACCCTGTAACCAGCCTCAATAAATCTCAAGATTTCAATATCTTCAATAGATTCAACAACTCCTCGAGGAGATTCACAATAAAATTTAAGAGCTTCAGGTCTAAAAGCATAAACACAAACTTGTTTATAATAGTTAGCATTTACGTTTCCCTTAGGAAAAGGAGCAGCAGAACGAGTTAAATAAACCCCTCTACCATCACTAGCAGTAATTACTTTAGGTACTGTAAAATTTATTAAATCGACAGGTTCATATATACGAGTCATTAAGTTAGTTACTTGCAAATCAGTATAAGGATTATCAATAAATGGAGTAATAGCTTTCCTGATGGTTTCTGGTTCAATCAAAGGCTCATCTCCCTGAATATTGACATAAAGGTCAGCTGGTATTTTAATCGCAACTTCTCCAATACGGTCTGTCCCCGTTTTATGCTTATTAGAAGTCATTATAACTTCTATTCCCAGTTCAATACAAACAGTATAAATTCTATCATCATCAGTTGCGACATAAACTTCAGAAAACTCTTTTACCTTCTTTACTTGTTCATAAACACGTTGAATCATCGGCCTACCACAAATATCAACTAAAGGCTTTCCTTCAAAACGAGACGATTGATAACGCGCTGGAATAACTGCTACTATTTTCATTAGAATATATATTTTTAAATATATTGATATATTGATTTAATTTCCAATTCTTTATATAAAGTGGGTGTTAATGAGACCAATGGCTTATTTATAAATCGACTATAATCAGTAAAAAGTATCTTATTTTCATGGGTTAAAACCATTTCTTTTTCAGATAAAATTTCTCCTGGATAACCATCATAACCTACTATATATGTTTCTTTTGCACCTAAATCTATTGCAATCTGCAATGCTATTGCCGTACACGAATCAGGATACTGAGTAGTAAATTCTATTTTCCCAAGTTCAAAAGTATTCCTCACTGCAAACTCTGGTACATCAGTTCCCATTTTACGCGGATATGGAGGCAACACACAAATATTATTAAAAGCCTTTTCTCCTACAGTTTTAGACAATCGTTTACCTTCAGTACCTACCAAACAATAATATTTGGGGCAGTCCAAATCAAAATAGCTCATTGCATTTCTAGAGGTTGCATAAATTAATGCAACAGATAAATTCTTGCGAATAAATTCTTTAATACCTTCTTTATGTAAAACAGCATTCTCACCTCCACCTATAATTATTACTTTATCATACTGCGAAGTTGATAAAAGAGGAAACTTTGCATTATCTACTATTTTTTCTTTTTTATTATCTAATGCGCGAACTATGCTATTAAAAGAGTATACACGATTACTAACCCAATCCATCACATCTTTTTGCGGTAAGGAATTAGCTCCTGACAACATATAAGGGAGATTTGTACCCCATTCGTACTTTTTAAGTAAACCAGAAAAAGCTAAAATTATATCACCCAACACATTAAAATCTACATCCAAACCGCTATTTTTATTCATATACGTCAATAAAAGTTCCGTCTTTAGATTTCCTGCTCCCCGCCCCATTCCTAAAATTGTTGTATCAACAAAATCCACTCCATTATTAATAGCGGTTAATGTATTTATCAATCCTAATTCTAAATTATTATGCCCATGAAACCCAACAGGACATGTCACATTTTCTTTCACAATTAGAAGCATTTCTTGTACATCATCAGGATATACACCTCCATACGAATCAACCATGCAAAATAAATCTGCGATTCCATTTACATTTTTCAATTTTGATATAAATCCCTCATATTCTTTCCATTTAGACATATACATTGTATTGAATCCAACTTCAAAACCTCGCTTTTTTATTATTTCTGCCAGTTTTACAGCCCTATCAAAATTATTAGGATCTATAGCTAATCGAACCATATCAATAAGCCCATCTATAGGAGAAAGCAAATAATCCAAATCTTTCAGAGTCACATTTTTTTCATTCAGCATAACAGCCAATTTCTTCTGTGACTTTTTACGTAGATCTTCTAATTCAAAAATAGGACAATAACCATATTTTCCTAAATATTCCTTAGAAGGATTATTACGATACCCTATTTCCAAATAATCAATTGGTAGGATATTAGTTCCCCCTATATAAGCATCAACTATAGCTTTATCAAAATCCCAATTAGTGTAATATCCACCATCTCTCAAAGTACAATCCAATATTTTCATATATAAACTATTTCAATAATAAACGTAATCAAACTATTTTTTATACCGCTAAGATATTATTCAGTCTACATCAGCATTAATACCCCTTTTTATCTCTTACCCTATCGAACCACAAATTCAGTCCCACCCACACAGTAATATCTCCTATTAACATTATTGTATTATTTACATAGGGCATAAACAGAATATTCACCGCACTAAATGCACAAGAAATCAGCAAGATCGTTATCATCGCCTTTCTTGGTGTGAAACCCATTGCCAGGAACTTATGATGAATATGGTTCTTGTCCGGTTCGAAAGGGCTCTTGCCACTGCGAACACGAACCATCACCACACGGATCACGTCGAACGCAGGGACAATCAGCGTACTGAAAGCAATCACGAAAGCACCTTCGGTATACGGGGTGACATCCGGATTGTACTGGCTGTATTTGATGGCAAGGAAAGAGAGCACATAGCCCAAAGTCAGGCTGCCCGTATCACCCATAAAAATCTTACGGGCACGTTCCGCACTGCCGAAGACGTTATAGTAAAAGAAAGGGACCAGCACACCGAACGTGGCAAAGGCGAGCATGCTGTACGTCCAAAGTTCTTTCTGCATGAACAGGAAGCCGAAGACAAGCAGGGCAACGCTGCTCAGACCGGAAGCAAGACCGTCGATACCGTCAATCAGATTGATGGCATTGGTGACAAAGACAACCAGAAGAACCGTAAAAGGCATACCTATCCAGGCAGGAAGGGCATACAGACCGAAAAGCCCGTAGAAGTTATTGATCCAAAGGCCGGCCAGGGGAAAAAACGAGGCACAGATGATCTGGATCACAAATTTCTGACGATAGCGCACTCCGACAAGGTCATCGGCGATACCCGTCAGATAAAGCAAAGTCATCCCACAGACCAGAAACATGCACTCGGGCAGCAAGTACACCGCACGGAGGGCAGGAACATCATAACCCATCAGAATGCGAAGTGCGAACACACCGCAAGAGGATAACAGGATGGTGGGAAAGAAAGAGACACCGCCCAAACGGGGAATGGCACGTTTATGAACCTTGCGCTCACTCGGCATATCGAAAAGCTTCTTCCGCAAAGAGATAAGCAGGATGCGGGGAATGATAAGCCGGGCAATCGAAGCAGAGATGACAAAAGCCAATATGATGAAAAGGATATTCAAGACAAAGGGGATTTAGGTTATATACAGTGTTGTGTCGAAAAAGAAAAGAGTTCACTCCTCTACTTCCCAGTTGGGATAAGGATTCTCTTCAAGGCTGCGGAGTTGTTCGGCAATCTCACATTCATCGCCGGAAAGGGCACGTCCTCCCCAACTGTCGATGATGCTGTGTGCCTCACGGGAGAGGTCGTCGTCAAATACTTCGCCATAGCAATAAGTCAGAAGCTGCACCTTCAGCAAAGAAGCGGGCAGGCGGTCGAGCACTTCCCAACAACGGTTCAGGATCTGCTGGATGCGGACTTCCTTGTCACCGTTATTGTAGATCGTCGCGTTATAACCCATCAGAAGCGAAAGGCACAAACGGGCTTCTTCCTCGTCGGTGGAGCCATGATGGGGATATAAAGTGTTGGCACGGCTGAGTACATCACCGTTCAACCGGCTGAAGTGGTCGCTGTAGATGGGGCTGCCATCGGAACCCAGATACAGAAGTTCGTGCGCCAAGGTGTACAAAGCGGTAATTTGAGAATCTAAAGAGTTCATGGGAATATTTACTATTTACGATTTACTGTCTGCTATTTTACTGTTTAAAGATCGAGCGGCTCGATTAGAGAAGGATGGATGTAGGTGGTGGCAACGGCCATCACTCCCTGAATGGAAACCATCACGCGACGGTCGTTTTTCACACGGATGAACTCACCTTCGACACCGGCAAAAAGCCCACCCGTCACACGCACACGCTGTCCTTTACGGAAGGCTACAGCGGAAGGCTCCAGGTAAACCAGTTGCTGCTCGTAACTGCCGGCAACCGCCATGAAGCTGCGCATCTGGGAGTCCGGAACAACAATCGGCTGGCGACTTTCCCGATCCATGATATAACGGATCGGAAGGGATACACCCATCTCTTCTTTGATACGGTCGATACGTTCACGGCACGAACGGACGAATACCAGATTATGAACAGCGGGAACCAGTTTACGTACTCGGCGTTCGTTCTTCACGATATACTCGTAGCGCATCGGGATGAAATTCTCGATGGATTCGCTGTCAAGGTACGTTTTCAAAGAAAGTTCGCGGCTGTAGGTGACTCGCACAGCATACCAATGGATGTTGTCGGATTCCTTCACTAAAGGGTATTCTTTGGGGACACCGGAGTACGAAAGTACCTCCCGGTCAGATGATGTAATGCGAATATCAGTATTACTTGCATTCATGTGATCTCAAGACTCTCCCCTATCACAGCAGGAGAACGATGAAATGTTATGTAAGTACCCTGAAATTGACCATTTCCAGGAAACGGAAGGATTTCAGAGATAAAGCTCTATGAACGAATGAATTAGAAGTCATTGATGTTTCAAAAAACGTTCGTTTGTTTAAACACCATTTTTGACAGAATTTTAAAATCTCCAAAAAGAAAAATTCAAAAAGAGAAAAGCTAATTTAAAAATTCTAATAATTAATTGATTTACAAACAAATAAGAGCATTCAAAAAGGAACAAATAAATTTATTTATAAAAATATTTTGCTATAATAAAAATGCTGTTTACCTTTGTTCCATTGAACGAACGTTTTTTGAAACATACTCTTTTCTATTTACACTAAAATCCCCCTATTCACCGACGCCCTTTATATAATCGCGCACACGCGTACACGCATAATACTCTCTTTTTAAACTGATTTTACCCTGTCATGGAAACAGGTCAGGTATACTTAACCTGTTTCCATGACAGGGTAAAACATCAATTAAAAGTAAACAATATACGCGTATATAACGGATTATATACTAAGAACAGTTAATTTTGCCTTCGTAACAATAAATCACATTAGACAAAATGAGCAAAAAAAACCGAATGAAGGAATGATTCTCAACATAGAAGATATTCCTTATGTAGTAATTACAAACGGAAAAACTGACGAGAGTAAGAGAATTTTAGAAACACTGGAAAAGAAACCGGAAAAACTCGACATAACTACTCACAGAGAGCTGGTTATCCTCTTTTTCTTATGGTTGAATTACCTGCAAAAAGGAACGAAAAAGCGCAAAGGAATCCGTGAATTGGCACATATCATGTACCGTATGCTATACTTCGGACAGAAACAAACCCCCACAAAGGAGATGTCAGTACAATCCATTGAAACAGAAATATTTAACACACTAAAATTTCTGAAAGAGGAGAAAAAGGGAACGGATAAAGATCTGGAAACAAACATCTTAGACGAAATAAAGACATTCTTCAAAGAAAACGTCTAACAAGGTTTATAAAATCATCCCTAATTTTACAGCCGCAGACACTTACGTCGAGCTTAAAGAAAACAGAAAAATGGAAAACATTAGTATTACTACTTACAGGGGCTTCAGCAAAGTAAAAGGGAGATGCTCCCTGAATGAATTAATCGAAAAGGTACGCAGCAGTCGCTATGCCGCCCTGATTGAGAAAATAGGAAGGCTTATCAGTGAAGGGAAAACCAAGGAAGCGGAGAACGTAAAACGGCAGCTGGACTACTTCACCGTCACGGCAAACTACCACGAATGCAGGCTGGCGCATAGTATCGCCGCATACAATGACATCATCACCATCGACCTGGACCATCTGCCCGAAAAGGAGCTGGACCGGATACGGGCCCTGATAGAAACAGACGAAGCGACACTCGCCTGTTTCCTCACCGCCAAGCAACACGGATTCAAGGTGCTCGCCTATCCGGTAAGCCTCGAAGCGGAAGGGTGGCGAAACGCGTTCTTCCGGACACCGGCAATCACTTACAGCCGGTTGGAGCAGTATCACGCGGGAATGTACGAACTGGCCCGTAAACACTACGAGAAACTTCTGGAGACGGAAGTGGACACCAGCGGAAAGGACTTGTCGAGAGGTGTCTTCGCTTCGTATGACCCGAGGGCGTTTTACTCTCCCCGGCGGGTGGCACACATCCCGGAACGGACATTCACCATCGAAGCCCCCGAACCTGCACGGAAGGGAAGGCAGAAGGAAGAGCCCGCAACGGACCCAACAGGGGAAGTCAGCGCCTACACGTGCATGGAATTCAACAAATGCCTCAGCTCTACCCGCAGGCTGATGAAATACACAGAGGGAAACCGCAATTCGTTCCTCTTCACCCTGGGAAACAAATGTTTCCGAAAGGGACTTGAAGAGGCGGAAGTCAAGCGTCTGGCAGCAGTGAAATTAGGGGAGGACGGACAGATGGATACAGACACCCCCATCGCGAACGCCTACACATATACGGACAGAACGGAACGGGCAGAGGAGAAAAAAAAGATACCGCCCGTGGAACAGGTGATAGACTATCTGAACAAAAATTACGCTTTCAGGAGAAATACGGTACTCGACCGACTGGAGATGTGCGACTTGTCCAAAACGAAGGAGGGAAAATCATTCTACGCCATGCGGAACAAGGATCTCAACTCCATCTTCCTGAACATCAGCAGACAGGGCATCGTCTATCCGCTCAACAGCCTGAAGTCGGTCATCGACTCGGACTATACACCGGAGTTCAATCCCTTTACCGACTACTTCGGAGGAAACGTGCGGTGGGACAGGACAACCGACCACATCGGGAAACTGGCGGACACCATACAGGCGGAGGATCAGGAATTCTGGAGGGAAGGATTCCGGCGCTGGATCGTAGCCATGGTGGCCTCGGCGCTCCAACCGGGTAAAGCCAACCAGCAAGCCCTGGTGCTGCACGGGGCGCAGGGAAAAGGAAAAAGTACCTGGATACGACACCTGCTACCCCCGGAACTCGGAGAATATTACCGCAACGGAATGATAGACCCGGCAAACAAGGATGACCTCTTGCTGCTATCCACCCGGCTGCTGATCAACATGGAGGAGTTTGAAGGTGTGAAGACAGGAGACATCGCCGAACTCAAACGGATCATCGGACAGGAGAACGTCACCATCCGGAAGGTATACGACACTCAGGCGCAGCTTTATCCTCGGAGGGCATCGTTCATCGGCAGCACCAACAACATGCAGTTCCTCAGAGATTACGGAGGAAACCGGCGCTTCCTGGTCATTCCCGTAAAAACCATCGACTACCGCACTCCGGTAGACCACAAAGGAGTATACGCACAGGCGGTGCAACTGATAGAAGACGGTTTCCGCTATTGGTTTGAAGGAAACGAGATAGACGACATCAACACCCGAAACGAACGCCACCGCATGAAAGACCCACTGGAAGAGAACCTGTATGTTTACTTCCGTCCGGCAGGAGAAAAGGACTTTGAGGTGAAATGGAAACCCGCCGCCGCAATACTGGCTACTCTATCTGTATACGGACGGACACAAGCCAACGCGCAAACGCAACAAGTGTTGGTACAGATTCTGGAAAGGGATGCCTTCGGCAAGCGTGTAAACGTCCATGGCATTACGGAGTATGCCGTAGTGGAACTCAGCCAGCAGGAGGTGAGCGAAAACTTCAGGAAAAGGGAGAAGGGAAAGGAGATGGAAGAGTTACCGTTTTAAAAGTATCGGAAAGAAGGAGATAGAAGAGAAATGCCCCGTAACAATATATGTTATTTCGATTACATATATTGTTACGGGGCAGGACATATATTGGCGTTTTATTGACAAGCGGAATGGGATACTTCCTTATGTTATTTAAATGCGTATGGTGAAGAGTATTGTAACTTACCAAAAAAGTCCTAATAAAGTTGCATCTTAATACAACCTTTATTATCTTTGCGTCATGAAGAAAATAATAACGTACAAGAATTACTTTGCAGAGTTTATGGATAAATTCTCTGAGCTTGAACGGAAGAAGATACAACGCGCTCTATCTCTTTTTAAGGCAGAAGACAAGATACCGAGCCATTACATTAAATTCATTCGTGATGGAGTATATGAATTTCGTGTGGCCTGTGAGAACAATGAATTACGCATCTTTTTTATCTACGACGGTGAGAACGTAGTGGTATTGTTCAATTGTTTTAGGAAGAAGACGCAGAAAACCCCTGATAACGAAATAAAGAAAGCTATAAACTTAAAAAAAGAATATTATGAAGCTAAAGGAAATAAGTAAAGACATCTACGATGTAGATGCGTGGCTGGACGAAGAACTTGGCAAGGAGGGAACTCCTGAACGCGAAGCGTCTATTGAAAAGGCATGGGAAGAATATAACGGGCAGATATTGCTGGATGCCCGCAAAAATGCACGTTTGACACAGGAAGAGCTTGCCAACAGAATTGGTGCAGACAAATCTTACATCTCAAAAATAGAAAGGGGATTGATTACTCCTACCGTTTCTACGCTTTACCGCATTGCGGCCGCTATGGGTTTGTCGGTAGAGTTGCGCCCACTTTAACCACGAGGGGCACGGTTCTTCACGAGTCGCGCCTCTCTTCATTTAAACTATCAATTATGGCCGGTAGTTTATCCTATTCGAAATCAGCACCTGTACTGCTATACGTACAGATTCAAGCATTTTGCCGGATAGTTTACGGGCTGCCTTTTCAAACTCCTTTGAAAATTCAACTCTCATTTCTCAACCACTCCCAACCAGTCTATAAACTCTTTATGTTCTTCCTTTCCCAGCATTACCTTTCCATCAGGGTAATTTTCAGACAGGTATCGGTAGGATTCGTTCCCATCGTATTCATCCGCTGCCTTGTCGAGCATGGACTCTATCAACCGTTTCAGGTTCGTACCCTGCTTTGCTGCCATAACCGAAAGAGCCCTGAAAGTATCTTCTTTCAGGGTGACAATCTTTTTTCTGTGCGGTACAAGAAGTAAAGGAGATGTGTCATAACTCTTTTCACCACGGAGTAACACGAAGTATCACAGAGTCTTTTATTAATAATCAATAACTTAAAATCGCCTCTGTGTTACTCTGTGTCCTCTGTGGTGAGTTTTGACACAGCCTCTTCTCTCTAATTTTATGCTCCCGGTTCTCCCATATATCGAAAGATCAGACGAACTTCCTTGGGCGTAAATGAATGGCGGTATTTATAGTATCCCACCTCCTCGAGCGCAGCCATCAGGAGTTTGTTGTGCCGCATCCAACGGCTGAGATTATTGAGGGCGGCATTTTCAGACAAATGGGGTGCATAAAGCAGAGCCAACTCGACTTTTGTATATACACGGATAGGAAACTCTCTCTCGTCATCTTCTAAATCTTTCATGTTTTTCAATTTTTAAATTAATAAATAATCAGAACTTTACAATAGCATAAAGATAACAAAAACAAACGACATATCATAGCAGAAGTCATACTATTTCACAAAACATTCATTGATTTTCAATCTTTTATCCATACCGCCTCAACCCACGTCAACAAGCACAAAACAGGGGTTAGAAAGCGGTATCTTTGACATACCGGAAGAAAGGGAAAGAGCTCGTCCGACCTTCCGGATGCATTCTTAATTATTAACCATAAAAAATTATCGGACAATGGCAGTTCCATACAAAAAAATCGCGAGAAAGGATCCGCGAAAAGCGGATGCTATAGAGAAATTTTATCCGCAACTGGTCACTTTAGGTCAAAGCGCAAGCCTGGAAAGCATTGCGTACGAAATGAAGGAGAAGAGTTCGTTATCATTAGGAGATATCAAAAGTGTACTCACCAATTTTGTAGAGGCGATGCGTACCTCACTCTACAACGGGCAGTCGGTCAATATCCGGGATTTCGGAGTATTCAGCCTTTCGGCACGCACCAAAGGGGTGGATGCGGAAAAAGACTGTACGGCCAAAAACATAATGGCGGTGAAAATAAACTTTCGTCCGTCGTCGAGCGTACGTCCGAACCTGACATCGACCCGGGCCGGTGATAAAATCGAATTCATCGATATCAAAGCCGCACTGGAAGGAAAGGAAACGGGAAAAGACGGTGACGGAGACATTGTGGATGACCCGACGGCATAAATCAGAATCACATGAAAGGAGGTGTAAAAAAATGAAGAAATCAAACTGGAACACAATTTTAAAAGTAATGATCGCAGTGGCATCTGCCATACTGGGAGTCCTTGGAGGAAATGCGATGAACTTGTAGGCAACGAAAGCTAAAAGGGATGTGTCATAACTCTTTTCACCACGGAGTAGCACAGAGTATCACAGAGTCTTTTTATTAATAATCAGCAACTTAAAATCACCTCTGTGTCACTCTGTGGTGGGTTTTGATACATCCTCTTCAGTTTTCGTACTATCAACCGTTTCCGATCTTATTTTGCTACCATCACCTCGACATCATATCCCATAAACAGTCCGTTTTCTATAACACCCGTCACCGACTTGATTTCTTTTTCAAGAGACGAATGAATATTGCTGAACCAGGCATCGAGAATCAAGTTTCCACTTTCGGTGATCACAGGACCATCTTTACCTTTAGCCGGCCTCAGTTGGGTATGTGAAGCACCCATTGCCCGGATTTCCCTCTCTACGTAGGGCAAAGCCATCGGAAAGACTTCGACGGGGACAGGAAAACGGCTTCCCAGAAAAGAAACCTGTTTGCTTTCGTCCACCAATATGAAAGTACGGTTGCTGCTGCTTATCAGCAGCTTCTCCTTGAACAGCGCTCCGCCTCTACCTTTGATCAGGTTATGATCGGGATCTACTTCATCTGCTCCATCGAAGGTCCAGTCGGGACGGCACATCCATAAAGTAGTCTGCGGAATGCCCAAGCGGACACATTCCATCGATATCTCCATCGAAGCAGGAATCACGGTGACGTGCAGATTCTCCGTACGTATCCTTTCGGCAATAGCGAGCAATGCCAGATATACGGTCGATCCGGAGCCAGCCCCAATGACCTCGCCTTCTTGTACGCGCATGGCAATCATACGGGCCAACCTCTCTTTACTCTCCCGGTTGGTTATCGTGTCCGACCATTGGAGATGTTCCATCAAACTACTTTCCCATTTCATAATAAAACCTGTTTATAACAGACAACAACTTATTTCACCCTACGGTTCAGCTGGTTATTGGCTTTTGAGGGTTTCGACTTTCCGATCCGCTTACCGGTAGGTTTCTTACCTCCCGAAGCTTTGGGACGTCCGCTACCCGGACGGTCATTGCTATTTCCGCTCTTCTTCATAAAAATCTTCATTATAATATTTACCTAAATACCTGCGGGCTATGAAATCCCAGTTCTCGTGCAACAGCCTCCTGCCATCCCCGAAAGGAAAAGCAACCTCCGGCAATAAGCCGTGCTGCATGGCATAGTGCAACAAGTCGATGGGACAAAGCCCCGGAATATAAAACAATTCGGCCCCTTCTTGTTCGGCAATCTCCGGATTATATTCCGGATTTCGTTCGTCGCGGAAACAAGCGGCAATATTGGGAGCCAGCAAGACACCTTTCGGATTGGCAAAAAACACAAAATCTTCTTCATCGGCCAACTCGGGCATTAACGAATCTTCTTCATCGGCCCACTTCAACGCATCGACACAGAAGCGACGCAAATCAACATAGTCTTTTAAATATACAATCTGTTTTCCTCCGGAAGCACTCAGGAAGTTCGCTACATCACGGGGGAGATTCATTTCCGGCAAGACATCCAAAACAGGACCCGGAGGGGGTAACAAGGCACGGACATCCGGAAACCACTCCGTGGATTCATCACCGGTAAGGGGAGCCTGTTCAAAATGGGCATCGAGCACCGCATATACATCGGATGCGAGCTGAAGCAGAGAACTGTCAAACGGATTCCAAGGAGACGGAGAACTATCCGTGACGGGAGCAAGAAGCGTCCACAGCAGAAAAGATACATCCTCGGGATTTATTTCATCATCGGCATACGACTCTGTCAGTGTGTAAAAAGGCAGGAAACGTCCATACAACTGTTTATGCAACCGGATGAATGTATTCCAGCTACCGGAATTATTCACACAATCTTCCAGATACCAAGTGAAATAGAGAACAGCCCGGTTCTTATGAATCATCTGTCCGGTAAGCTCCGACTTCTCAAATACGGGCAACAGCCTGTTGGCAAAATCCACGTACCACTGATCGGTATCTGCCGATTGCATGCGTGGATGGGCTTCCATCCACTGTTGACGATATATTTTTTGCAATTTCATGAATTGGAGTGTTGATTTACGGAAACAAATGTACTTCTTTTCTGATAAGATTAGCTACATTTGCGGCAATTAATGAACTTTACGGCAATGGATATTACGCTCAGAACGCTCACGGAAAACGACTTGCCTTTTGTAAAAGACATCTACGATTATTACACCCTCCACACGACAGTGGTGTACTTTGTACACTGCGCCTCCATCGACGAACTGAAAAACTACATCCCCGTAGGCGATCCCGTCTACCGGTCGTTCATCATTGAAACTCCCGAAGGAACTCCCTGCGGATTCTGCTACTTCGCACGTTTCAAGCCCCGAGAAGCTTTCCGCATTTCGGTAGAACTGACCCTCTACCTGAAGCCGGAGTTCACAGGTCAGGGGTATGGAAAACAAACCATACTCCGACTGGAAGATATCATCCGGCAAGAAGGCTTCAGCAATATAATGGCACTGGTTTCGGGAGAAAACGAAGCCAGCATACGCCTGTTTGAGAGATGTGGCTTCGAGTGTTGCGCAAACATCCGGCAGGTAGCGGAAAAGTTCGGCAAAAAACTGGATTTGAGGATGTATCAGAAAATCTTATAAGCCTCCTTATACTGCCGAACTGTTCTCAGAGTCTCTTTAAAGCCAGCTTAATGACTTTCTCCACCGGAGCATCGGGCTCTTCCTTCAGAATGGCAAGCACCACTTTCTGAGAAGGCGCTGCGGCAAAGCCCAGCATCGTCAAGGCGGCAACGGCTTCTTCCTGCACTTCCGCATTCATGGCCGGAAGCAATGTACCGGTCACTCCTCCGGTGGCAGCAGCCACAGCACCCGTTTTAATTTTGTCTTTCAAATCGACAATGACCCTTTGCGCTGTTTTCAGTCCGATACCCTTCACCGTCTTCAGCATATTGGCATTTTCGGTACTGATCACATTCACCAGTTCGGCCGGTGAAAGAGCGGAAAGAATCATGCGGGCCGTGTTTCCTCCAATGCCCGAAACGGAAATCAGCAGCAGGAAAAGTTCCCGTTCCTGCTTGTCGACAAAGCCATATAAAACGTAAGCATCTTCGCGGATGGCTTCGTAGATATAGAGTTTACAACTGCTCTTACCCTGAATGGCAGAATAAGTGTTGAGTGATATATTAACGGCATATCCTAATCCGTTACAATCGATAACTGCGGTTGCCGGACTCAGTTCGGCAATCTCGCCTTTGATGTATTCTATCATAATGGTTATAATCAGAACGCAAAGATAATAAATATTGTGCTTCACGAACCTTGAATAACAAAAACTAACTTTAACACCCCTAAGAGACCTGAAAACAAAGAAAATGACTAATTTTGCAACCGAAATAAAGAAATGTGTTAAACAAAACCAATAAAAAGATGAAAAAAGTAAGAGCAGCCATCGTAGGTTATGGCAATATTGGTCGTTATGTGCTGGAAGCCCTCCAAGCGGCTCCCGATTTTGAGATAGCAGGTGTGGTTCGTCGTGCAGGTGCCGCGAACAAACCGGCTGAACTGAATGATTACGCAGTAGTTAAAGATATAAAGGAACTTCAGGGAGTAGACGTGGCTATTCTTTGTACTCCGACCCGCAGCGTTGAGAAATACGCAAAAGAAATCCTCGCAATGGGAATCAATACAGTGGACAGTTTCGATATCCACACCGGAATCGTAGATCTCCGCCGTGAACTGGGTGCTTGTGCCAAAGAACACGGGGCGGTATCGATCATCTCGGCCGGATGGGATCCGGGAAGCGACTCCATCGTACGCACCATGCTCGAGGCTATTGCTCCGAAAGGCATCACTTACACCAACTTCGGTCCGGGTATGAGCATGGGCCACACGGTAGCCGTGAAAGCAATCGACGGAGTGAAAGCGGCTTTGTCAATGACCATCCCCACAGGAACGGGAATCCACCGCCGCATGGTATACATCGAACTGAAAGACGGATATAAATTTGAAGACGTGGCAGCCGCAATCAAATCGGACGCTTATTTCGTGAACGACGAAACCCACGTAAAGCAAGTGCCGAGCGTGGATGCACTCTTGGACATGGGACACGGTGTAAACCTGACCCGCAAAGGTGTATCGGGAAAAACCCAGAATCAGTTGTTCGAATTCAACATGCGCATCAACAATCCCGCACTGACCGCACAGGTACTGGTATGCGTGGCACGCGCTTCGATGAAGCAGCAACCGGGATGCTACACCATGGTGGAAGTACCGGTAATCGACCTGTTACCGGGCGACCGCGAAGAATGGATCGGACATCTGGTATAAATCTGCTGCCTGATACAAGATACTTCTAAAAAGGAAAGGATGACCGCAGATTTTAAGAGGGTGTGTCGAAACTCTCAAATCTGCGGTCATCTTATTAAATTGCTACCACATCACCTATATACACACGAATGGAGAACAAGCGATATTCACACGGCGAAGAATTATCCAACACCCTGAGTCATGGTGCAGGTATTCTGTTAGGTATCACCGCAGGATATTTTCTGTTGGAAAAAGCACTTGCCAACCCACATCCCCATTGGGCGGCAGGTTGTGTGCTGGTCTACCTGGCGGGAATGCTGGCATCCTATATCAGTTCTACCTGGTATCACGGTTCAAGACCCGGCAGCCGTAAAGAACTTCTCCGCAAATTCGACCACGGCGCCATCTACCTGCACATAGCAGGCACTTATACCCCGTTTACCTTATTGGTATTGCGCCATGCCGGTGGCTGGGGCTGGGGAATATTCGCTTTCGTATGGCTGTCGGCCATCGTAGGCTTCATACTGGCCTTTAAAAAGCTGAAAGAACACAGTAATCTTGAAACAGTCTGCTTCGTCGGAATGGGTTCTGCCATCCTGGTAGCCCTGAAACCTTTGATGGACTGCCTCTCCGCCATCGGAGCTTCTCCCGCCTTCTGGTGGCTTATCGGAGGAGGGGCTTCCTACATCATGGGAGCCGTATTTTATTCGTTGCGAAAACCTTACACACATGCTGTTTTTCACCTGTTTTGTCTGGGCGGAAGCATAGGGCATATCATAGCTATCTGGCTGATTCTTTAGCAAACTTCATTTAAATTTCATGCCCGAAAGTTTCCCATTTTGGAAAACTTTCTGTATCAGGAAGAAAGAAAAGTTCTCCAAAAATTCTTGTTAAAACAAGAACAACTTATTGCTTTAACTGTTACCTTTGTAGCAGATTTCAGCACTAAAAAGAGGTTTAGTCACGAGGGAACGCTGTGCAAATCGGCGACAGTACCCGCTGCTGTAATTCTCTGAGAATCCGCACACTATGCCACTGCGCCCAGCGTGGGAAGGCGTTGCGAGGGAGAGATAAGTCAGAAGACCTGCTGAAAAAGTAAACATATTAAAAAAAATCTAAAGCTTTCGGGAGTTAAAGTTATGAACTACGCGGAAATTTGTATCATCAAACGAGATGGTAAAAGGGAGGACTTCTCCATCAGTAAAATCAAGAACGCTGTATCAAAAGCGTTTAGTGCCACAGGAATCAATGATGAACAGCAATTGATTGCTGACATCACGATGAACGTAATCGGACAATTTGCATCTCCTACCATTACGGTAGAAGAAATTCAGGACCTGGTAGAAAAAGAGCTGATGAAGGTTCGTCCGGAAGTAGCCAAAAAGTACATCATCTATCGGGAATGGCGAAACACCGAACGAGACAAAAAGACTCAGATGAAGCATGTGATGGACGGTATCGTAGCTATCGATAAAAACGATGTCAACCTGAGCAATGCCAATATGAGCAGTCATACCCCCGCCGGACAGATGATGACATTTGCCTCGGAAGTAACCAAAGACTATACATATAAATATCTGTTGCCGAAACGTTTTGCCGAGGCGCACCAATTGGGAGACATCCACATCCATGACCTGGATTACTACCCGACCAAAACCACGACTTGCATCCAGTATGACATGGATGACCTCTTCGAACGTGGATTCCGCACCAAGAACGGCAGTATACGTACTCCGCAAAGCATTCAAAGTTATGCTACCCTGGCTACCATTATTTTCCAGACTAACCAGAACGAACAGCACGGAGGTCAGGCCATACCGGCATTCGACTTCTTTATGGCAAAAGGGGTAAGCAAATCATTCCGTAAACACCTGGCATCATTCATCAGCTTCTATGTACAGATGAACAAGGGTGAAGAAATAGAAGAAAAGGCTATCCGTACAGTGATTGCCGAACATCTGTCGTCCATCAAAGCATCGGAACTGGAACGCGAAACATTGCGCATGGCCCTGACTGCCCTACAGATCAATATCGACAAAGAACATCTGAACCAAATTATAGAGAAAGCATTTGTGCAGACTCAGAAAGATACGCACCAGGCCATGGAAGGCTTTATCCATAACCTGAACACAATGCACTCACGCGGTGGAAACCAGGTAGTGTTCAGTTCGATCAATTATGGAACAGACACTTCGGCCGAAGGACGCATGGTGATTGAAGAATTACTGAAAGCAACCGTAGAGGGACTGGGCACAAGGGGAGAAGTGCCGGTATTCCCAATCCAGATATTCAAGATAAAAAACGGAGTATCGTACACAGAAGCCGATTATGAAAAGGCTATGGCTAATTTCGATGCTGCCATGGAAGGTAAATTAAAATTTGAAGCACCCAACTTCGACCTGTTCCTGAAAGCTTGCCACACTACGGCAAAAGCACTCTTCCCTAACTTTATGTTTCTGGATGCCCCGTTCAACCAAAACGAAAAATGGGACGCCAACGACCCGCAACGTTACCGTTACGAACTGGCCACCATGGGATGCCGCACACGTGTGTTTGAGAACGTAGCCGGCGAGAAATCGTCTTTGGGACGCGGAAACCTTTCGTTCACTACACTCAATATGCCGCGCCTTGCCATCGAAGCCCGTATCAAAGCGGAAAACATGACAGAAGACAAGCATAACAAAGATGCCGTTGAGAGAAAGGCTAAAGAAATTTTCATCGAATCGGTACACGAAATGGCTACCTTGATAGCCGACCAGCTTTATTCACGCTATCAATATCAGCGTACGGCCCTGGCCCGCCAGTTCCCCTTTATGATGGGTAACGACGTGTGGAAAGGGGGAGCTGCCCTGAACCCGAACGAACAAGTAGGCGACGTGCTGCGCAGTGGTACGCTGGGTATCGGCTTCCTGGGTGGACACAATGCCATGGTGGCTCTCTATGGAGAGGGACACGGACACAGCCAGAAGGCATGGGACACCCTTTATGAAGCCGTGCTGGAAATCAACAAGGTGGCTGATGAATACAAAGCCAAATACAATCTGAACTATTCGGTACTGGCTACACCGGCGGAAGGACTGTCGGGACGCTTCACCCGTATGGACCGCCGTAAATACGGAAAAATCGAAGGGGTGACAGACAACGATTATTATGTCAATTCTTTCCATGTGGATGTAAAAGAACCGATCAGCATTGTAGAAAAGATCAAACGGGAAGCTCCATTCCATGCCATCACCCGCGGAGGGCACATCACATATGTGGAACTGGACGGAGAAGCCCAGAAAAACGTACGCGCCATTGCCAAGATCGTAAAAGTAATGTTCGACGAAGGTATCGGCTACGGTTCTATCAACCACCCGGTAGACACCTGCCACAACTGCGGATACAAGGGAGTGATTTACGATAAATGTCCCGTATGCCAAAGTGAGAATATCCTGCGCATGCGCCGCATCACAGGTTATCTGACGGGCGACCTGAGTTCGTGGAACTCTGCCAAACGGGCAGAAGAGAGAGATCGCGTGAAGCATCTGTAATAAAGTCATGAATATACTTTATACATATCCGGAAACGATTGTCGACGGAGAAGGTATCCGGTATTCCATCTATCTGGCAGGTTGCCGGCACGGCTGTCCGGGTTGTCATAATCCGGAAAGTTGGAATCCGCAGGCCGGAGATGAATTGACAGAAAAGCGTCTGGACTGCATCATCCGTGAAATCAATTCGAATCCGTTGCTGGATGGAGTGACTTTCTCCGGTGGAGATCCCCTTTACAACCCGGAAGCGTTTCTTCCGCTTATCCGGAGGATAAAAGAAGAGACAGGACAGAATATCTGGTGCTATACAGGATATACGTACGAAGAGATTCAGGCAGATCCGGCACTGGCTGCCGTACTACCTTATATAGATGTATTGGTGGACGGACGCTTCAGACAAGAACTTTACTCTCCACATCTGGAATTCAGAGGTAGCAGCAATCAGAGGATTATCAGGCTGACATACACATGAAGGCGTATCGGAAGCAGAACTACAGATGACACAGATTTACATGGATTGCTGATTCATTTTGCTGATTATCAACAATAAGATCCAGTGTAAATCTGTGTCATCCGTATCGAAAAAGACTTCCGCTACATGCCTCGCTGAAATTCATGAATTAAAAAAACTTATATATCATTGTCCTCTCAAACCGAAGAAGCTTGACTTTGTTTACCTTTGTGGCAGTTCTTTTAAAAGGTTCTTTATGGCTCAGCTTACACAAACTTCGGAAATTGACGAAACTGACGGTCTCCCCCTCCATCGCCGCATCTGGGCAGTTGTCGGCATCTCTTTCGCCTTATGTATGTCGGTGCTTGACATCAATATCATCAATGTAGTACTCCCGACCCTCTCGCACGACTTCGGAACTTCACCTGCGGTCACAACCTGGATCATCAACGGGTATCAGCTCGCCATTGTGATATCGCTGCTTTCGTTTTCGTCGTTAGGCGAAATATACGGATACCGGAAGATCTTTCTTTCAGGCATTGCCATGTTCATAGTCACTTCCCTGATATGTGCGCTCTCCCATTCGTTCTGGACTCTGACCCTTGCCCGCATTTTCCAGGGCTTCAGCGCCTCAGCCATCACGAGTGTCAACACTGCCCAGTTACGTACCATCTATCCCCGAAATCAGATAGGAAGAGGAATGGGGATCAATGCCATGGTAGTGGCCATATCGGCTGCAGCCGGACCTTCGGTGGCAAGCGGCATTCTTTCCATCGCCTCGTGGCATTGGTTGTTTGCCATCAATGTCCCTCTGGGGCTTGCAGCCCTGATATTGGGATGCAAGTACCTGCCGAGAAAAGAAGAACGTTCCAACCGGAAATTCGATAAGCTCAGTGCCATAGCCAACGCTATCACCTTCGGACTGCTTATCTATACACTGGACGGATTTGCCCATCACGAGAAAAACGATTATATAGCCATCCAACTGGCTGTATTGGCCATTGTCGGCACGTATTATGTCCACAGGCAACTGAACCAGCCGTCCCCTCTTTTACCGCTCGACCTGCTGGGAATACCTATCTTCAGGTTATCGATCCTGACTTCCATCTGTTCGTTCACGGCACAGATGCTGGCTATGGTTTCTCTTCCTTTTTTCCTGCAAAACTCACTGGGATACAGCGAAGTAATGACGGGATTGCTGCTGACTCCGTGGCCCATCGCCACATTGGTGACAGCACCGGCAGCCGGATACCTTGTGGAGCGCATCCATCCCGGCATACTGGGCAGTATCGGTATGGCATTATTCTGCATCGGGCTTTATTCTTTATCTACATTAACAGCAGATTCATCGGTCATCAGTATCATTCTGCGATTGATGCTTTGCGGTGCAGGTTTCGGTATTTTCCAGACGCCCAACAACAGTACAATCATCTCTTCCGCCCCTACACAACGTTCGGGGGGAGCCAGCGGAATGTTGGGTATGGCACGGCTTTTAGGACAGACATTCGGTACAACGCTGGTTGCTTTACTCTTCAGTTTCGTAGTACACGAAAAAAGTACAGCGGTCTGTCTGATAGCAGGCAGCGGATTTGCTTTTGTCGCAGCAGTGGTAAGCAGTATGCGGCTTTCACAACCTTCTACGTTAAAGACGAAAACTCAATAATCATTCATTAGTATTCAGTCTCTCTCACAACTTCTACCAAGCGGGCAAAGTCCTCCGGATGTACATCTCCGATGTTACCGATACGGAAAGTATCCGCTTTTGAGATTTTTCCGGGATAGATAACAAATCCCTTAGCTTTCAGAGCAGTATAGAAATCTTTAAAATCGAATCCTGCTTTCGGGTAAAGGAAGGAAGTGATGATAGGCGACTGGATGGCATCATCGAGCAAAGTCTTGAATCCCAGCGAACGCATACCCTCCACCAATACCCGGTGATTCTCGCAATAACGCCGGTAGCGCGCCTCTACTCCTCCCTCTTCAATCAGTTCGGTAAGAGCTTGCTTGAATGCACGCACCACGTGGGTGGGCGAAGTGAAGCGCCATTTGCCATGTCCTTTCTCCATTGTCTCCCACTGGTCATAAATATCGAGTGAAAGTGAGCGGGCAACTCCTTTGCAACGCATCAACTCGGAACGACGGGCAATGATGAATCCAAAACCCGGCACACCCTGGATGCACTTATTGGCACTGCTGATCAGGAAATCGATTCCCAGTTCACTGACATCCATCGGGATACCTCCGAAGCTGCTCATAGCATCCACAATAAGCTTCTTACCATGCATTTTCACAACATGTGCCAACTCTTTCAACGGATTCAGGATACCGGTAGTCGTTTCGCAGTGAACGAAAGCCACGTGAGTAATGTCTGAGTTATTGCTCAGGTAATCGTCTACATAGTCTACCGATACCTGTTCCGTTTCTTCAAAAGCAAGGAGATCATAGTCGATATGATAATATTCGGCAATATTTCCCATACGGTCACCATAAGCACCATTACTGCAAATCAGAAGTTTATCGTTCTTTCCGATGGCAGCACCGATAACTGCTTCCACACAATAAGTGCCGCTACCTTGCAAAAGTACGGAAGTGTACTCCTCCGTATTGCGAGTGGCAATGCCTACCAGTTGTTTACGCATTTCCTCCACAATGTGCAGGTTATAATCCTCGTCCCATGTACACCAGTCGGTCATCATGGTTTCTTTTACGGTTTCTGATGTGGTAAGAGGTCCGGGAGTTAATAACAAATAAGGTTTCATATCGTTTTAAGAATTGAGTTTTGAATTAATAGTTTGAATCAGCGCGGGAAGTTCTTCGATGCTACGAATGACGTAAGAGGCTCCCGCAGCCAGCATACGTTCTTTGACTTCGGAGACGCGGGCTTCGAGTTCAGTTTCGGACAGACTGCCGGCCTCCTTCTCAGTAAGTGCCATTTCATTACTGCCCAACACGATTCCCACACTCCATACTTTAGCGTTGACACCTTCTTTGATGTCAGCAATGGTATCACCTACTTTAACCACGGTATCGAGACACGGCACGCCCAGTTTTGTGAGATTCTCGAAAACCATATACGGAGCCGGACGTCCGGCAGGCAGCAGATTCGGAGTAGCACAATAGTCTACACGATAACCTTTAGCCTCAGCCGCAGGTTGCACCACGTCCATCATTTCACGCGTATAGCCGGTAGTAGAGCCTATCTTCAGTCCTTCGGCACGGAGTTTTTCCAAGGTAGGGATTACACCCGGAATAGGATCTGTGTACTCTTTCAGAGAAGCAAAAAGATATTTCTCAAACAGCCGGTTCAGTTCCACCACGTCTTCCTCCGTCCAGTCACGCTGATAGCGGGCAGTGAATTGCTCGTTCACTTCGGGCATAGTCAGCAGTTCACGAATGTGCTGAATCTTGGGCAACCCCATCGGTTTCCGGGTTTGCACGACATCAATCGTCAGCCCTTTTTCGGCAAAGGCCTTGATGAAGGCGGCCACCGGAGCGAAACATCCGTAGTCGACCGCAGTTCCGGCCCAGTCCATAATGATACATTCAATCTTTTTCATTTTATATCTATTTTTCCTTGTTTTTGAATCCGGTGCAAATGTAGGGCATAGCGGACAGAGCAAAAATGAATTTGCAGGATTCATTTCATTCATATTCTGCAGGGTTCTGCTGAAATATTAATGTAACATTCATATCATGATTATATAATCCAAAAGTCATATATTTGCAATGCAAACAACGTGTCGATATACCATGAACGAACTTGAAGAGATATACAAAAGAATAGAATACCTCCGTAACAACGGAGTGAAAATGAAGGAAATAGCCGACTGGATCAATATGGCCCCCAGTGTGTTGTCCGCACTCTATTCGAGTGTACTTCCTGCTTACCTGAATCTGCAAAAAACCAAAACACAGGAAGAGGCACTGGACGAAGCACTGGCTTTGGTGAACAATGTGTCGAAAAAACGCCTGCTTGGCAATCTGAGCGGAATGAAGGAGCGCTTGTTCGACCTGGAACCCGATCAGGAAACAAACAACATGGGAAATACGTTCCTGAAACTCCTGGAAAAAGAAATGCAGGGGTCTGTAGAAGAAGTGTATAACTATAGCGGTACATATCTGAGTTACAGTCTCTCTTCATCGACTGACAGTCTCAAGGCAGAACCCTATCTGATCTGCGCATCAGAGAATAATGATTACGTCAAGGTAGGCATGATCAATGCTTATAAATCGGTACATTGGGGAAGCGGCATCATCAGCAATCATCAAAACTCCTATCTGATGTTCAACGAACGGGAACTGCCACAGTTTGCCATGGTCACCATTTATCTGCAACTGCCACATTATGAATATCCCAACATGCTAAAGGGATTGTATCTATGCCTGGACTACAACCACAACCCGATAGCGCGGAGAATCGTCCTGGTGAAGCAATCGGGCAGCACGGATATAGACGCATTTCTGAAAATGGAAGGCAGACTGATTCCCAAAGCGGAACTGACACCGGAAGAAGAGATCTATTATAACTATACATGCCAGGAAGGCGACTACATAAAAACCTGTACAGTACCGTCACCCAAGTTGGATGAATCGGATCTGGAGAGAGAAAAGAAGATGCTGAAAATATAAAAAACTACCATTAACGATAATAAACCACGAGCTGCAAGTATCCGCGGAATAATCACGCAATCATTTGCAGCTCGTAGTTTATTTATAAGATGTTACTTCCGTCTAAAAGAAGAACCTCAGTATATCATTGAAATTTGCCCAAATCAAGAGACCGAACAACAGGATCATACCCGTCATCTGTGCATATTCCATAAATTTATCACTCGGCTTGCGGCGGGCAATGATTTCATAGAACAAGAACAGTACGTGTCCACCATCCAGTGCAGGGATAGGCAGGATGTTCATAAACGCAAGGATGATAGACAGGAAAGCGGTCATGTACCAGAACTGATGCCAGTTCCAGGTTGCAGGGAAAATACTGCCGATGGTTCCGAAACCACCCAACTGTTTGGCACCCTCCTTGGAGAAGAGATATTTCATATTACCCACATAACCTTTCAACGTCTTCACCCCCAACGCCGCACCGGCAGGGAATGATTCGAAAAAGCCATACTCCTTCTTTATAACAGGAAGAAGCTGATCTGTATACTTATTGATCACTACTCCCATCTTAAAAGCAGAGTCAGTGACCACAGTCAACATATCTGTCTTTCCGTCGCGTACATAAGTCAACGTGATCTGGTGCGGATCGAGGCTATCTTTCTGTAATGCTGCTGCATTCTTTCTTCGGTCAGCCATAGCCATCAGGAAGTCCGAATAAGAAATCGACTTTCCATCGAGGGCAATGATACTGTCTCCCTGTTGGATACCGGCCATTGCCGCAGGTGAATTGACCATCACACTGTCTACTACATAAGGATAGCGGAATTCGGCAAAACGAACACTGTCTGCCAGCAAACGCTGCATCATATCTTCCGGGATATATACAGAGGCCTTTTTACCTTCACGCAACACCGTTACCTCACGTGCATCGGCAATCTGACTGAGCATGTCGGGATCATAACGTACAAAGTCCACTCCATCGGCAGACAACAAAATGTCTCCGTCCTGGAATCCCACCGCTTTGGCCGTTTCATTAAAATCCATACCCAACGGAGCTTCCTGTACGGGAATGTATTGATCACCCCATTTAAACAGAATCATCGAGTAGATGAACAAGGCCAGGAGGAAGTTGAACAACACGCCGCCTACCATAATCAACAGGCGCTGCCATGCAGGTTTGGAGCGGAACTCCCATGGTTGTTCGGGTTGTTTCATCTGCTCCGTATCCATTGACTCGTCAATCATACCGGCAATCTTGACATAACCTCCCAAAGGCAGCCAACCGACAGCATATTCTGTCTCACTTTTTTTAGGTTTAAATTTGAATAGTGTGAACCAAGGGTCAAAGAATAAGCAAAATTTTTCTACCCGTACTTTAAACAGGCGGGCAAAGAGAAAGTGCCCCCCTTCATGAATGATGACGAGCAAAGATAAGCTCATAATCAATTGCAGGGCACGGATTAAAAATGTTTCCATCAGATTATTTACAATTTATTTATTTACAAATTAATTCACGGGCAATCCGGCGTGCTTCCGCATCGGTTGCCACATAGTCATCATAGGTAGGAGTCTGTACGAAAGATACCTGTCCCATGGTCTGTTCTATCACATCACTCATGCCGAGAAAGCTGATTTCATCACGAAGGAAAGCAGCCACTACCACTTCATTAGCCGCATTGACAATGCAGGGCATATTCCCTCCCCTATACATCGATTCGTAAGCCAAGGCCAGATTACGGAACCGCTTGGTATCGGGTTGCTCAAAAGTAAGGTTCGTACATTTCGAAAAGTCAAGCCGGTCAAAAGACGAGTTGACACGATCCGGATAAGAGAAAGCGTATTGGATAGGCAGACGCATATCCGGCATACCCAACTGGGCCTTTACGGCTCCATCCTCGAATTGTACCATCGAATGGATAACAGACTGCGGATGTACTACCACCTCTATCTGACTGGGATGTACTCCAAACAGCCATTTAGCTTCAATCACTTCAAAGCCTTTGTTCATCATCGAAGCAGAATCAATGGTGATCTTGGCTCCCATTTCCCAATTCGGATGCTTCAATGCCTGCACCTTCGTCACGGTTTTCAGCTGATCCATGGTACATGTACGGAAAGGACCACCGGAAGCAGTCAGAATTACTTTCTCGATCGGATTGCCCACCTCTCCGGCCAAACACTGAAACACGGCTGAATGTTCAGAATCGACAGGAAGAATCGGTGTACGGTATTGCTGTGCCAACTGATTAATCAGCTCTCCGGCAACAACCAGCGTCTCCTTGTTGGCAAGCGCAATCGCTTTTCCGGCACGAATGGCATTCATGGTCGGCTTCAGCCCTGCATAGCCTACCATAGCTGTCAGTACGACGTCAATAGGACCGGACTCTACAATCTGGCATAAAGCGGCAGTACCGGCGTAAACTTTAACAGGCAGATCGCTGAGGGCCTCTTTCAGTTGTACATATTTCTCTTCGTTAGCTATAACCACAGCCTCAGGCAGGAACTTACGTGCCTGAGCTATCAGGAGATCTACCTTATTATAGGCAGTCAGTGCATAAACTTCATACAGTTCGGGATGCTCCTCGATAACCTGTAAGGCCTGTGTACCGATAGAGCCCGTAGAACCTAAGATAGCTATTTGTTTTTTCTTTATCTCGTTCATTATTAGAATACAATGTATTTTTCAGGATTAACCGGCCGTCCTCTGTGCCAAAGTTCAAAATGGAGATGCGGACCGGTAGTGAGCGTTCCGCTATTCCCGACCAGAGCAATTGCTTCACCGCCTTTCACAGTATCTCCCTCACGCTTCAGCAACGAACCGCAATGTTTATAGACTGATACAAAATCCTGGTTATGCTGTACCTCGATCAGGTAACCGGTTTCGGCCGTATAAGTACTCAATATGACTGTACCGTCAAGGGTAGCCAGAACACTTTCATTGGGATTAGCGGCAATATCGGTTCCAAAATGTTTCTTCTCAGCATCAAAATGATCAGATATCATACCACGGGTCGGACGATAGAAAATCAATCCGTTCACATCGGGCTGTGCGGTAATAGAGGTCAGATTATATTTCTCGGTCTCTTCATATTGGCGACGGAAAGCTTCTTCGCGTTCGGAACGGGCTATCAACGAATCTTCACGTATAGTGGTCAGTGAATCCATTGACTGTACGGTATCCACCCGCACAGTTCCGCTGAAAATATCTTGTATATTCATGATATACATATTCTGACGGTCCACCAGCTGTTGCAAAGAATCCACCCGCAAGGCATTCTCTACAACCTGCGCACGAATATCACTGTTCATATATCCCGGCAAATAGTTGCGTAAAGGGGTGAAAGTGATAATGGCAGCAGCAAACAGGAAAAGCAGGGTCAGAACCGAAAGTAACACGGAAAGCCCGTTCAACTTGGATACATGAAGTCCCACCACCTCTTCGAGCGTATTCTCGTTGATGATAGTGAGTTTGTACTTGAACTTAATATTGTTCCAAAAAGCTTTACTGCGTTTCTTTTTCGGCATTATTATAGGATATAGCGTACAAATGTAAGCATTTCGCTTTACTTGCCGCCTGTTTCTTTATGCTATTTAACTTTCTTCATCATCGCACTCGTCCAAAGACAGCAGGCCCTCGGGCAAATCGACTGTAATGATTTTGTGTTTCTGGTCAATACCGGCTATAAATTCTTCCTGTGCTGGAATCAGCAGTTCATCTCCATCCCGGTCCACCACAAACAAAGTGTTAACGGTAGATGTATCTACGTCTGTCACCTCACCTAAAGCACCGTGGTGAACATCTTCCACCCGAAAACCCACAAAAAAGCTCCATGACAGCTCTCCCGGTTCGGCCTCTTCTACATGCTCCACCGGGAAATAGACTTCCACATTGGTAAACATCCGGGCACGTTCGGCCGTATCCACCCCTTCAAGTTTTACCAAAGCGGTAGAGTCGGACCGAAAACGGTACTCTTCTATAAAAAAGGGAACAAAGATATCATCCAGCCGGCAAATCAGGTAATCGCAGTCCACCCGGTCAAAAATATCATCCGTAAAGGTAAACGACAATTCTCCGTGGATACCATGCGGTTTATTGAATAATCCGATCTTATATACGTCTTCTCTTCTTATCATATGCGTGTGATTCTGGCTCCGATGGCATTCAGACGCCCTTCAATGTTTTGATATCCCCGGTCGATCTGCTCAATATTATGGATCCGGCTAATGCCTTCGGCACTCATCGCAGCGATAAGCAAGGCGATACCGGCACGTATATCGGGAGATGTCATATTGCCACCCCGCAAAGTAAATCCATGATTATGACCGATAACGACTGCACGGTGCGGATCGCAAAGAATGATCTGGGCCCCCATGTCAATTAACTTATCCACAAAGAAGAGGCGGCTTTCGAACATCTTCTGATGAATCAGCACACTCCCTTTCGCCTGGGTAGCCACTACCAGCATGACACTCAACAAGTCCGGAGTCAGCCCCGGCCAGGGAGCATCGGCAATGGTCATAATAGATCCGTCGATAAAAGATTCGATTTGATAACAGTCCTGAGCCGGTACATAAATATCATCTCCTCTCTGTTCGAGCTTAATGCCCAACCGACGGAAACTTTCAGGAATAATGCCTAAATTCTCGTAAGAGACATTCTTAATGGTTATTTCGCTACGGGTCATTGCAGCCATACCGATGAAACTGCCTACTTCAATCATATCCGGCAATACGGTATGATCCGTTCCATGGAGTTCGTCCACCCCTTCAATCGTCAGCAGGTTCGAAGCTATGCCGCTGATTTTTGCTCCCATCCGGTTCAACATTTTACAAAGCTGCTGCAAATAAGGTTCACAAGCGGCATTATAAATCGTAGTCATCCCTTTGGCAAGCACAGCAGCCATCACTATATTGGCTGTTCCGGTAACAGAGGCTTCATCGAGCAGCATATAAGTACCTTTCAGCTCTTGTGCCGAAATCTCGTATACCCCACGTTCTTCATTATAAGCAAAGTCAGCTCCCAGGTTCTGGATCCCCACAAAGTGCGTATCCAATCGCCGACGACCGATTTTATCTCCACCCGGTTTGGATATCATTGCTTTGCCAAAACGGGCAACCATCGGTCCGATCAACATCACCGATCCCCGCAGGCTGGAACATTTCTTCAGGAATTCATCGCTCTCCAGATAAGCGAGATCTACATTTTCAGCTTTAAAGCTATATGAATCGACACCTGTCTTCGCCACCGTTACTCCCATATCCCGCATCAATTGAATCAGGTTATTGACGTCCAGAATATCCGGGATGTTATTTACTGTCACTTCTTCGGCGGTAAGCAACGTAGCGCAGATAATCTGCAACACTTCGTTTTTGGCACCTTGCGGATGAATGTCCCCACTGAGCCTGTGTCCTCCTTCGATTACAAATGAAGCCATGTTTTAGGTGATTAGTGGTTAATGATTAATGATAATAATCTCCTTGCTTAGAATTTTCTTCTCTGATTATTATTTCTCTGGTTATTGTTGTTATTCGTACGCGGACGATAATTCTGGGCAATACGTTCAGACATCAAACGCAAAATCTCGTCATCCATCTGCAATTTACCTCCTGAGAATTCAGCCAGATCTTCAGCGATCTTCCGGTCGTCCACCGTATCTTTGTTCCAAGCCATATAATCTTTCTTCATGTGATTGCAGATAAGGGCTACCAGATTCTTCTTTTCGTCCCCTTCCGGAAACTCACATGCCTTTTTAATCAACACTTCCAGTGTACGGCCATAGTGGCGATAACGGATCTTAGTGCTCGGATAAGGAATCGAATCGGGTTTCGTCACCAGATTGTCCTTGCGGATAATCTCGTAAGGATAGTCTATATCCAGCTTAAAGTCTGACATAATGGCCAGATGATCCCACAGCTTATGTTTGAAATCGGGTACATCTCTCAAATGAGGAAACATGTTACCCATGATATTGATAACGGTATTGGCACAACGCTGGCGTTCGGAACGGTCTTGTATAGTCAATGCAAAATCGACCATATTCTGGATACTGCGCCCATATTCGGGCAGCGGCATTCTTTTCTGTTGAGTATTATACTGCATGTAGTTAAATTTTAATTTGAAAATAGAAAATCCAAAGGGTTGAAAAGTATCAAAGTAACTTCTTGGGTTGGGAAGCCACAAACTCTTTCAGATAGAAGGGCTCAAAATAAGCCACATCTTTATAATCATTAATAGCAATCGCTTTTTCGGCAAGTGGAAACATCATCTTTGCCAATGGATGGATGTCGTCAATAAAATGCGCGTTGGGATGCGTAATCTTTTCACGACACTTTGCTGCTCCGTTCCCAAAGAAATAAACCGGGTGCTTCTCTAAAAACTCAAGATAAGAATTTTCGTCTACAATGTCGGCTGAAATCTCACGCCTCACATTCAGCGCACGGTCGTATATAGCCGCATATACCTCCATTCTCCGGGCATCGATCATCGGACAAATCAGTGCGTCTTCGGGCAATTCGTGATAAAGCAATACCGGTACACTCAGTACCTCCAGTGTAGGAATACCGATTAACGGGACATTACGCCCGTAACAAATGCCCTTTGCCATTGAAACACCGATACGTAATCCGGTATACGATCCGGGACCGCAACTGACGGCAACCGCATCCAACGGAATAGCATGACTATCGATGAAAGACAATGCTTCATCTACAAATACTCCCAACGAAACAGCATGTGAAGGCCCCTTAAGGTCCTCTTTCACAAAAATATTCTGCCCGTCTTCACTCACAGCTACCGAACAAACGGCGGTAGAGGTTTCAATATGTAGGATACACGACATAATAATCAGATTATTAAATTGACGCAAATTTACATGATTATTTTCAGATTACCGCACCGAGATATAAATAAAGCGCATTTCCATTCAAAATCATTGCATTAAATTAAGTTTTTGCGTACTTTAGCAGACTATTTTATACAAGCAAAAGATAAATATAACAAGTTTTAAAATTAGAGATGAAACAGGCATGCTACTATATAATGCTGTTATTATTTGTAGAGTTGGCAGGTATCCCGACGACCGTACAAGCTACAGAATCAAGCGAAACGAAGCATTTTGCCGTTTTGTCAAATGACAGCCCGGCAGAAAAGTACAGTGACTACGGTACATCTGCAAAGGGGAAGTTCCTTCCCGACAGTTGTTACCTGTCACTCACTCAAGCACAAAAAGAAAAAGCACTCGCACGGCATGACTCACTAATCCGCAGCATAGAAGCAGGAAAAGCTCCGGAAAACATCAACATCGTCGAAATTTACCAGAACAGAGGGCATCTGTTGCGTTGTCTTCACCGATATAAAGAGGCTTGCGCAGCCTACGACCGATCAATGATCGTTTCCGACTCACTAATTAAGAAAGAGTATGGTGCACAGGTCGACTCCCTCCGCCAGAAACATGATGTAAATACATTATTACTTGAAAAAATAAATTTGCAGTCAGAAAAGCGTCAGGTAGCTTTCATCTTTGCTCTATGCATCTTGTTCATAGCTATCTGCATCAGCTTATATTACTACCAGACACTGGCCAAGACTCAAAGACTTCAGAAAGAGGTATTGCAACAGAGCATCAAAGCACAGGAGAGCGAAGAGGTGAAAGCATCTTTTATCAAATCCATCTGTCACGAAATACGTACACCACTCAATTCTATCAACGGCTTCTCCGAAATATTAAGCGATGACTTCTCTACTCCCGAAGAACAAAAGGATTACCAGCTTATTATTCAGGAAAACACCCGTCTGCTCACCTCACTGCTCCATAGCCTGGTAGAAGTGGCCAATCTGGATAGCCTGACAGCAAGTCTCACACTGAAACCTATAGAAATAAACCACTATTGCCGTCTCGAAATGCAATATCTGGAAGAAACGGAAGGAAAACCGGAAATAGATTATCAACTCAATTTACCGGAGAACGATTATAAAGTCTATGCCCACCCGCAATATCTCAGCTTATTGCTCCGGGCTTTGCTGAACAACGCCAATAAGTTTACGACTCAGGGGTTCATCAATCTCAGTTGCCGGAAAGACAGCAGACGGAAGATGCTGATGGTCAGTGTTACAGATACGGGATGTGGAGTACCGACGGACAAGCACGAATATGTTTTCCGGCGCTTCACCAAACTGGATACTTTCAGGCAAGGAAGCGGATTGGGACTTTACCTTTGTAAACTGATCATCAGGCACATGCAAGGAGATATCTACATTGACAAGACGTATACGAAAGGATCCCGCTTTATATTTACCCTACCGATGGAGAACGCTAAGAAATGAAAAAGAAATACTACATCTGGATTATATTGCTATTCATTGTAACAATATCCCAAGCCGCCCCTTCGATCAAGGACAGTTTACAAAACATACTGCAAAAAACGAAAGAGCCTACTCAACGTGCCAAATTACTAATCAATATATTAGACCTGTCCGATTCCTCACCCGATGAATTGGAAATCGCCCGGAAACTTTATACCGAAGGGAAGAAAGCGGACGATAAAATGACCATCGGTGCATCTCTCAGCACACTCACCATTCACTATATGCAGGATCCGGAAAAGAAAGATTCACTTACCCTTCTGCTGAACGAAGCAGAAAAGCTGCTGGAAAACTCAGATGAAGAGGGACTTGCCACCTATTACAAAATGACTTATAAAGCCCGGCTCCTGCAACTTGCTCCCCGGGAAGAAAGGGTAAAAGTCTGCAACCGGATACAGCAGGAACTGAACGACCGGAAAGAGTCGGAAACGCCTTATGAAAAGGCCGAACGTCTATTCCTCACCGGAGTGATCCATTATCTGTTAATGGCTATGACCGAAAATATAGATTATAAAAATGCCCTCCCCTATTGGGAAGAAGGATGGAATTTGGCAGAGGGTTTTCCACCTACTGCCCGCAAAAACTTTACAGGCAATCTATATATCATGCTAAGCGTGAGTTACCGCAGTCTGAAAGACAGCAAACGCCTGATGGAAGTATCTAACCAGTACTTGCAAAGACTGGATGAATATTTCAGTCGGGAAGATGTAATCCACCGGCGCCCTTACTTCTACAAAAACAGTTTATATGTGCTGTGCTACCAGCAACTGATGCTAAACCATCAACTGATAGGGCGACAGAAAGCACATGAATATTATCTGCGTTATTGTAACTATGTCCGTCACGGAAAAGGAGATGCCCTGTTACGCAATAAACTTTTTTTCTACGATTTAAGTCAAAGTTATTTCAGTAGTCTGGGCGAATATCCACAAGCACTCGCCTTTTGTGATTCACTGATCCAGATGGTAGAAACCGGTAAGGCTATCAATACGGCCTCGGTGACGCACTATAAGACCAAAGCCAAATTACTCCGGGAAATGGGACGTGCCGAAGAATCCTGTCAGGTTTACGACCGGGCTATGTTTCTGGCCGATTCACTGACCCGTAAAGAACAACTCGGCGAACTTGGAGAAATACAGGTAAAAAATGAAGTCGCACAACTGGAACTGGAAAAAGCGGACATTATTACCCGAATCAGGAACATTGCTTTTTACAGTACCATCCTACTGACTTTCGTTGTCATCGGCTTTACTGTTTATCTTTCAATCAACCTGAAACGTACCCGCAAACTACAAAAAGAGTTTCTGCGCCAGACCCAAAAGGCTCAGGAAAGCGAACGAATGCAATCGAACTTCATCCGGTCGATGTATAACGATGTGCACATTCCTCTCAATCACATCAACAAACAGACTCAACTGATAGTAGGCACTTCACTTTCGCCCACCCAAAAGGCAGAATGTTCGGAACAGATAAAAGAGAGCTGCCAGCAATTGACTTCGCTATTGGATGAAATGCTCGAAAAGGCTTACCACGAAAGTTCGGCAGAAGCAAAAGATGCTCCGCCGGACCACGACTCTTTCATTTAACAACCGCCTTCCTCCCTTGCCCCCCCACAAAACCCTCCATTCGCACACAACGATGCGGAAGCAGCGCTTCGTTGTTTCTTTTTTAAGAAAGAATCCGACCGGCTATTACCGGAGAAGTGTAGTAGATTAACCATTGTCATACAACTCTTTATCCCAGCCCGCATACCTGGGCTGATAAGCCCACATACCCGGGCTGATGAGCCCGCATACCCGGGCCGATGAGCCCACATGCCCGGGCTGAGATAAAGATCCGACCATTTGCACTAAAGAGAGTAAGGGAAATGAAATGCTTTTAGAGAGATTAACGGATAAGAAATTGGACATATCCATTTGTTTTCCAAACCGTTACTGCTGAAATATCCCCTAAAACAGCGGGTGGAAGATGGAAGATGGGGGTGGAAGATAAATGGCAAAAAAACCGCATCTTCCACCAATATATACATCTCACAATCAACGACATGTACTCTAAAAGGTGGAAGATGGAAGATCGAAACGCGTTTTTTGTATGGGAGGAAGACGGTTGTTAAATGAAAGAGCCGTGCCGCCCGATTAAACAAAATGTCTTTTTTATCCATTTACAGCGGTTATCTTAAAATTATCCCGTATTTTTGCACAAAACTTTTGGTAATATGATACAATCCATGACGGGATATGGCAAAGCAACTGCCGAACTTCCCGATAAGAAGATTAATGTAGAGATAAAATCGCTCAATAGTAAAGCGATGGATTTGTCGGCACGAATCGCACCGGCATACCGTGAAAAAGAGATGGAACTCCGCAATGAAATTGCACGTGTGTTGGAACGTGGAAAAGTTGACTTCAGCCTCTGGGTGGAAAAGAAAGAGTGCGCAGAAGCCGCCACTCCCATCAACCAGGTATTGGTAGAAGGATATTATAACCAAATCAAAGCTATCTCCGAAAACCTCCACATTGCAGTACCTACTGACTGGTTTCAGACTCTGCTCCGCATGCCGGACGTGATGACACGTACCGAAACACAGGAGTTAAGTGAGGAAGAATGGGGAATAGTATATGCAACCGTCAAGGAAGCTGTTTCACATTTAGTAGATTTCCGTAAGCAGGAGGGTGCCGCCCTTGAAAAGAAGTTCCGTGAAAAGATTGAAAACATTCATCGTTTACTTGAATCGGTAACACCTTATGAAAAAGAACGGGTGGATAAAGTTAAAGAACGAATCACAGATGCGCTGGAAAAAACACTGAGCGTAGATTATGATAAAAACCGTCTTGAACAGGAACTGATTTACTACATCGAGAAACTCGACATCAATGAAGAGAAACAACGCTTGAGCAACCACCTGAAATATTTCATCAGTACCCTTGAAAACGGTAGCGGACAAGGTAAAAAGCTGGGATTCATCGCTCAGGAAATGGGACGTGAAATCAATACGCTCGGCAGCAAATCGAATCATGCTGAAATGCAAAAGATTGTGGTACAGATGAAAGATGAGCTGGAACAGATCAAAGAACAAGTGCTGAATGTGATGTAACAACGACAGATTATGAATTTAACAGAAAGAATAACTACCCCACCTCAAAAGGGTGAAGCCAAAGTCATCATCTTTTCTGCTCCTTCCGGATCGGGCAAGTCGACAATTATAAATTATTTGTTGGGCCAGCAGCTGAATCTTGCATTCTCCATTTCAGCTACCAGCCGTCCGCCACGAGGAAATGAAAAGCATGGAGTAGAATATTTTTTCCTCACTCCCGACGAATTCCGCCAACGCATTGCAAACAATGAATTTCTGGAATACGAGGAAGTTTATACCGATCGATTTTACGGAACTTTAAAAGAACAGGTAGAGAAACAGCTTGCTGCCGGCCAGAACGTAGTGTTCGATGTAGATGTGGTGGGCGGTTGTAACATAAAAAAATTCTATGGTGACCGTGCACTTTCACTTTTTATCCAGCCCCCTTGTATCGAGGAGTTACGTCGCCGCCTGATCGGGCGTGGCACAGATGCTCCCGAGGTCATTGAGAGTAGAATAGCCAAAGCCGAATATGAACTAAGTTTCGCTCCGAAATTTGACAAAGTAATCATCAATGATGACCTGGCAACAGCCAAGGCACAGGCATTAAAAGTGATTAAAGAGTTTCTGGGTATCGATGCGGAATAAGATTTGTGTTCTCTTATTTGTGATTATAGCATATGGAAAAAACTAAAACCGGAATCTTCAGCGGCTCTTTCAACCCGATACACATCGGACACTTGGCACTTGCCAACTATCTGTGCGAGTTTGAAGGGCTGGATGAAGTTTGGTTTATGGTCACTCCGCACAACCCCTTCAAAAAGCAAGCAGATTTATGGTCTGACGAGCTGCGCCTGCAACTGGTACAGCTTGCTATTGAAGGATATCCACGATTCCGTGCATCCGATTTTGAATTTCATTTACCTCGTCCCTCCTATACTGTCCACACACTCAACCGTCTGAAAGAAGTATATCCCGAAAGGGAATTCCAACTGATTATAGGCTCTGACAACTGGAAAGTATTTGACCAATGGTTCGAATCGGAACGTATTGTCTCAGAAAATAAAATACTCGTTTATCCTCGTCCCGGTTTTCCGGTAGATGCCTCACAACTACCCCCGAACGTACACTTAGCGCATTCTCCGATATTCGAAATCAGTTCCACCTTTATCCGTCAAGCTCTGGCTGCCGGAAAAGATGTGCGCTATTTCCTTCACCCGGCTGTGTACACGAAAATCAAAGCTATTCATTCCGCAAACGATGCAATGTAATCATCACAATTTCGGCCGGTGCTCCAATACGGATATTCTTGTTTGAAGTACCGATCCCATTGGTTACAATCAACGGAATTTTAGCTGAATTATATTTCAATCCTGTCAGGAACCGACTGCCATAATGCGAAGGAATGATGGGAGCATAGCCAAAAATACGTACCTGCCCTCCATGCGTGTGTCCGGCCAGCACCAGATCAGAATTAGCGACAGACACATCTTCGGCATAATCAGGAGTGTGTACCAACAGAATCACAAAATCGGCCGGAGAGAGGGACAGAGTAGGAGAAACACCGTTATTGGCAAGATCAAACGGGTTACGTACACCGGCCAGAATAATCTGCTCACCATTGCGCCTCAACGTGTCAAGCTGATGTTCAAGAGGGCGCATGCCATAACGCTTCATTTCACGGATAATCTCATCATGACAACGTTCATAGTCGTTATTTCCCATCACACCATAAGTGCCCAACGGTGTTTTCACTTTAGCCAATGCCGCAAAAAGTTCGGGTACAAACTGACACCCTTCCTGGTAATCACCTCCCATCAACAATACATCGGCATGCTGTGCGTTAAGCAAACGTACCAGACTCTCCAGCCCTTTCTCCTTGAAAAGGCTTTTATAATGCAAGTCCGAAATAAAGGCGATACGGAAACCATCAAAGGCTTCGGGAACATCACGATGGGTGAACTCGTATCTTTTCACCCGGTCGATCCCCGGATAAACAGAAGATACACTGACAGCAGAACTGGTGATATTTGTTCCCCGGGCTACAACAGGCGGAATCGAACGCGTTATCCCGGAAGAGGCAACCTGCCCCTTTTCTGCTGCTTTCCGTCTGGCAGAAAGTCTTTTGAGTCCGGAAGTATCAGGAGCAAACAACCGGGCCACTACATCGGAGCTGTCCGGACGAATGGAATCGGTATTCAATACCGGACAGGCAATCGGAGAAACCAGGTTTTTCTTTGATTTACAGGACGAAAGCAGCAATAAAAGTGCCGCCAATAAGTATATTGTTTTCTTCATATTCTCTAATATCAGGAGCGCAAAGATAGGCAAAAAAGCAAAAATATACATTTTTTTGCCCTATCTTTGTTCTCTTGAAACGAATTATATAGAAAAAGAGAATGGAAGAAGTAAGACGGAACTCGTTACAGGCATGGATACTTGCTGCCCGTCCCAAAACATTGGCAGGTGCCATTACCCCGGTAATGATTGGTTGTGCATTGGCTTATGCCGACGGAAAATTCAGTTGGATACCGGCATTAATCTGTTGTTTGTTTGCCGGCTTAATGCAGATTGCCGCCAATTTTATCAACGACTTATTTGACTTTCTGAAAGGTACCGACCGGGAAGACCGCCTCGGTCCGGAACGTGCTTGTGCACAAGGCTGGATTTCGGCGAACGCCATGAAGAAGGGCATATTCATAACAGTAGCCCTCGCCTGCCTGATTGGTTGTAGCCTCCTATTATATGGCGGCTGGGAATTGATCCTTGTAGGTGCGCTATGTGTATTATTTGCTTTCCTGTATACCACAGGTCCTTACCCGTTATCCTACAAAGGATGGGGAGACGTATTAGTCATTGTGTTTTTTGGTTTTGTCCCGGTAGGAGGTACTTATTATGTACAGGCCCTCAACTGGACACCGGACGTTACGGTTGCTTCATTGGTGTGCGGACTGATTGTAGATACATTACTGGTAGTTAATAATTACCGGGACCGGGATGCCGACCGGAAAAGCGGGAAAAAGACGGTTGTAGTTCGTTTCGGTGAACCTTTCGGAAGATATTTCTATCTGTTGCTCGGCATCATAGCCGCTTGGCTCTGTTTCTGGTTTTTATTCAGCGGACATTTATATGCGACTCTCCTGCCTCAGTTTTACCTGTTTTTTCATATCCGGACCTGGAGAAAGATGGTACAGATACACAGCGGTAAAAAGCTAAACAGCATATTGGGCGAAACTTCGCGAAATATGCTGTTTATGGGGATCCTACTATCAATAGGACTGATTATAAACGGTTAACGTTTGCTATACATCCGTTCGTAATATTTCTGATAATCACCGCTGGTAACTTCTTCTACCCATTCCTGATTATTCAGGTACCATTCAATTGTTTTCACAATGCCCACCTCGAATTTCGTTTCGGGATACCATCCCAAGGCATTGGTGATTTTCGTCGGATCGATAGCATAGCGCTGGTCATGACCCAGACGGTCCTTTACAAACGTAATCAAGTCTTCATTGATCCAGTCAACCGAGATTTCACCATCGGCATTCTTTTCTTTCTTCTTCAATACTTCACGATATTCGGGATGTTCCGACATCAGGCGGTGAATCGTCGCAATGGTCAACTTCACTATCTCAAGATTTGTTTTTTCGTTATGTCCACCCACATTGTACACTTCACCTTCCAGTCCTTCACGAACTACCAAATCGATAGCCTTGCAATGATCTTCTACGTACAGCCAGTCGCGCACATTGCTGCCATCACCGTACACCGGAAGTTTCTTGCCCTCAAGAATATTCTTGATAATAAGCGGAATCAATTTCTCCGGGAAATGATAAGGACCGTAATTATTTGAACAGCGGGTGATGGTCACCGGCATCTTATACGTATCATGATAAGCCATAACCACCATATCGGCACTGGTCTTCGATGCACTGTAAGGGCTATGCGGACAGAGTGGAGTTGTTTCATGGAAATACCCCTCAGCCCCCAGCGAACCGTAAACTTCGTCGGTGGATACCTGATGATAGCGTACTCCTTTACGCCAGGTAGGATACCCGTATTCATCCTTACCGGTCACCCATGCACGACGTGCCGCATCCAACAGGTTTTGTGTTCCCAAAATATTGGTCATCAGGAACAGTTGAGGATTCTCAATGCTACGGTCTACATGACTTTCGGCAGCAAAGTTAACTACATAGTCAAATTTATACTCACCAAAAAGACGGTCAGCCAGTTCACGATCACAAATATCACCTTTTACAAAAAAGCAACGTTCGTTATCAATGTCGTTTGCAATTGTTCCGAGATTTCCGGCATAAGTCAGTGCATCGAGCACTACCACTTTGATATCGCTGTGTTTAGCCAGAATATACTTCAGATAATTGGCACCGATAAATCCGGCAGCACCGGTTACAAGATAAGTTTTCATATTCTTTATGATTGATTTATTAATTTACTAAGTCTATCAGATATTTACCGTATTCGGTTTTTCCCAACTTCTCGCCCAGAGCTTTCAGTTGGGATGAAGAAATCCATCCGTTACGCCAAGCTATTTCTTCAATACAGCTCACATAAAACCCCTGGCGGTTCTGAATAGTGGCTACAAAGTTGGATGCCTCAAGCAGGCTGTTGCAGTTTCCCGTATCCAACCAGGCAAAACCGCGCCCGAAAAGTTCCACTTTCAGCGTTCCCTCACCGAGATATAATTTATTCAAATCAGTTATTTCATATTCCCCCCGGACAGAAGGTTCCAGAGCAAGTGCCTTTTCCGTCACCGTGGCATCATAAAAATAAAGTCCGGGTACCGCATAGTTACTTTTAGGTACAGCCGGCTTTTCCTCTAACGAAATCACCTTTCCACTTTCATCGAACTCCACTACTCCGTAAGCACGAGGATCTTTCACATAATATCCAAAGATACAAGCTCCCTTCTCAAGAGTAGCCGCCCGGCGAAGCATGGCTGAGAAACCCTGCCCATAAAACAAATTATCTCCCAATATCAGGCAACCCGGTTCGCCATCCAGAAAGTCAGCTCCCAACACAAAAGCCTGAGCAAGTCCATTCGGCTGTTCTTGCACCCGATATGAAAAGGACATTCCAAACTCCTCACCGGTACCCAGAAGTTCACGGAACAACGGCAGGTCACGGGGAGTAGAGATAACCAGCACTTCCCGTATTCCGGCCAACATCAATGTAGAAAGCGGATAGTATATCATCGGCTTGTCATACACCGGCATCATTTGCTTCGATATGGCTTTTGACAGCGGATAGAGTCGGGTGGCACTGCCACCGGCAAGAATAATTCCTTTCATATTTTGAACATTATGAGTTACGGGCTACAGATTACATACTGTAATAAACAATACATAAGTATCTCGCACAGTTACTTGTAATTTGTAGCACATTGCTTATGGCTTACATCTCTCAAACCTGTGACAAAGAACGGAAAGAAATCTGACGTGACAAAATAAAAATACAAATTTATTAACCGGCCAGTTCAATCACTTCCAAATCCTTGAACACACCATTATCTATGGCAAAACGGACCATTGTACGTACTTTATGAAATCCGGACATTCCCGCAGCACCGGGATTGATATGAAGCATGTCCAGTGTCTTATCATATTTTACCTTTAATATATGCGAGTGTCCGCTGATAAACAACTTAGGTGGATGCACCAATAAACTTCCCTTGACAGACGGGTCATAATTTCCAGGATATCCCCCGATGTGCTTCATCAGCACTTCGGCACCGTCCACCGTAAAACGACTCACCTGAGGAAACATCCGGCGAATTTCCTGCCCGTCAATATTACCATACACAGCACGGAAAGGGCGGAAAGCCGCCAATTTCTGCGCTACCTCCACTGAACCAATATCTCCGGCATGCCAGATTTCATCGCAAGTTTCAAAATATTGCAAGTATTTTTCGTCCCACCAGCCGTGTGTGTCGGACAATAAGCCAACTTTTGTCATACTTTCTTTGTTTATCTCTGCAAAGGTAACTATATTTGGGCAAACCTTATATGCAAATGGGAAACAAATACCAATACTTTAAGAGAGATATCAGTTGGCTGTCATTCAACTACCGGGTACTTCTGGAAGCTGATAACGATCGATTGCCACTCTACGAACGTATCAATTTTATCTCTATTTATTCTTCCAACCTGGAAGAATTTTATAAAATCAGAGTAGCCGACCACAAAGCTGTCGCCTCCGGCGTAACAGAAGGATCAGAAGAATCCCAGCAGTCAGCCAAGGTTTTGCTGGAAGAAATCAACAGGGAAGTGAACCGGCAACTGGAAGACCGTATCCACATTTATGAAAAGAAGATTATACCTGCATTACGCAAAAATCATGTCATTTTTTACCAAAGCCGTAACGTTGAGCCTTTTCACCAGCAGTTCGTAAAAGACTTTTTCCGCGAAGAGATATTTCCCTACTTGCAACCGGTACCGGTATCCAAAGACAAAGTGATCTCTTTTCTACGCGACAACCGGCTCTACCTGGCTGTCCGCCTGTTTCTGAAAGACACAAAGAAAGAAGATGCCAACCATTTGCAATACTTTGTAATGAAACTGCCATATAGTAAAGTGCCCCGTTTCATCGAACTGCCCAAACATGGGAAATATTATTACCTGATGTTTATCGAAGATATTATCAAAGCCAATATTGGTGTCATCTTCCCGGGCTACGAAGTGGACTGTAGTTATTGCATCAAGATATCGAGAGATGCCGACATCATGATAGACGATACCATCAGCAGCGTCGATTTGGTGGAGCAAGTAAAGAAAAAGATTAAAAAACGCAAGATAGGTGCTGTATGCCGTTTTGTATATGACCGTGCCATGCCTGACGATTTTCTGGACTTTCTGGTAGATGCCTTCCGAATCCAACGTGAAGAGTTGGTACCGGGAGACAAACATCTGAATCTGGAAGACCTGCGCCATCTGCCCAATCCCAGCCATTCTATTCCCCGGATGGAGAAACCTGTACCGATGAAACTGAACCGGCTGAATGATAAGGAGTCTATTTTCAGTTACGTAGAAAAGAAAGATCTGTTATTATACTACCCTTACCACTCTTTCGACCATTTCATTCATTTCCTTTACGAAGCCGTGCACGATCCCGAGACCCGGGAGATCATGGTGACGCAATATCGGGTAGCGGAAAATTCGGCTGTCATCAATACCTTGATTGCCGCGGCACAGAATGGCAAAAAAGTAACGGTATTTGTAGAACTCAAAGCCCGTTTTGATGAAGAAAATAATCTTGCCACTGCCGAAATGATGAAAGCCGCCGGCATCAATATCATATATAGTATACCGGGACTGAAAGTTCACGCCAAAGTGGCCCTTATACGTCGCCGTAGTTTCAACGGAGAAAAGATTCACAGCTATGCTTACATCAGTACCGGCAATTTCAACGAAAAGACAGCAACGCTATATGCGGACTGCGGATTATTCACCAGCAATCCGGTCATCGTACATGACCTTACCAACCTCTTCCGTACCTTGCGCGGTAAAGAAAATCCCAAGTTCACCCGGCTGCTCGTGGCCCGTTTCAATCTGATTCCCGAACTAAACCGATTGATCGATAAGGAGATCGAACTGGCCGAGAAAGGAAGAGGCGGCAGGATTATTCTGAAGATGAATGCCTTGCAGGACCCTATCATGATTGACCGACTCTATGAAGCGTCACAAAGGGGTGTAAAAATAGACCTGATTGTGCGGGGCATTTGTTGCCTGATCCCCGGACAGGAATACAGCCGTAACATACGTGTCACCCGTATTGTAGACAGTTTCCTGGAGCATGCCCGCATCTGGTATTTCGGTAACGCCGGACATCCCAAAGTATATCTGGGTTCACCCGACTGGATGCGCCGAAACTTGTACCGGCGAATAGAAGCCGTGGTGCCTGTCCTCGACAGTGAATTACGGGAAGAAATCGTCGACATGCTGCATATCCAGCTATCAGACAATCAAAAGGCCTGCTTCGTTGACGAAAAGCTGAATAACATATTCAAATTCAAAGCAAGTGCTGCACCGGTCAGGGCACAGTATACCTTTTATAATTACCTTAAAGAGAAGAATGAAACATTTCTGTAACATGTATGACATTTCTCTGCAATACGAAAATCCGTCCTTTGCAGCCAGAAATAACATACACATTTATGGAGACAATTTATCTATGTATCATTATCTTCCTATTCGTGCTTGCCGTATTCGATTTGATGGTCGGCGTAAGTAACGATGCGGTAAATTTCCTGAATTCGGCTGTCGGAGCGAAGGCGGCATCTTTCAAAACAATATTGTTTATAGCCGGTGCCGGCATCTTCATCGGGGCCTCCTTATCAAACGGCATGATGGACATTGCAAGACACGGCATCTACCAACCGGAGCATTTCTACTTTGCCGAAATCATGTGCATCCTGCTTGCCGTAATGCTGACGGACGTCGTCCTGCTCGACGTTTTCAACTCAATGGGAATGCCTACCTCCACCACCGTTTCGATGGTATTCGAACTTCTCGGAGGTACTTTTGCCCTGGCACTGATTAAAGTGCACAACAGCGACACGCTGGGACTGGGAGATCTTATCAACACCGACAAAGCCCTGTCCGTCATCATGGCAATCTTTGTCTCAGTTGCCATTGCCTTCTTCTTCGGTATGCTTGTACAGTGGTTGGCACGTATGGTGTTTACATTCAATTATAAAAACAAGATGAAATACAGCATTGCCCTGTTCGGTGGCATCGCTTCCACTGCCATCATCTATTTCATGGTAATAAAAGGATTGAAGGACAGCTCGTTCATGACTTCTGAAAACAAGCAGTGGGTACAAGAAAATACAATGATGCTGGTAAGCTGTTTCTTCGTCATCTCTACCATCCTGATGCAGATATTACACTGGTTGAAAGTAAATGTATTCAAAGTAGTTGTCCTGCTGGGAACTTTTGCATTGGCATTGGCATTTGCGGGTAACGACCTTGTCAACTTCATCGGTGTACCTTTGGCTGGTTACTCTTCTTTTATGGATTATACAGCTAACGGAACCGCTGTAGGTCCTGATGGTTTCCTGATGACCTCACTGATGGGTTCAGCCAAAACACCGTGGTACTTCCTGATAGGTGCCGGAGCCATCATGGTATATGCCTTGTGCACCTCCAAAAAAGCACATGCAGTAATCAAGACTTCAGTAGACCTCTCCCGCCAGGATGAAGGAGAAGAGAACTTCGGAAGCACACCGATAGCACGTACCTTGGTACGCTTCAGCCTCACGCTTGCCAATGGCATTTCACGTATTACTCCCGAAAGCGCCAAACGCTGGATGGATACCCGCTTCCGCAAAGACGAAGCCATCATAGCCGACGGAGCGGCATTCGACCTGGTTCGTGCCTCTGTCAATCTGGTACTTGCCGGCCTTCTGATCGCCGTGGGTACTTCACTGAAACTCCCCCTCTCTACCACTTATGTTACTTTCATGGTGGCCATGGGTACTTCACTTGCCGACCGTGCCTGGGGACGTGATTCAGCCGTTTACCGCATCACAGGTGTACTAAGTGTCATTGGCGGATGGTTCATCACAGCCGGAGCCGCTTTCACCATCTGTTTCTTCGTTGCTATGATCATCCATTTCGGAGGCAGCATTGCCATCATCGCACTGATCGGACTGGCAGCATTCACATTGATCCGCAGCCAGTTGATATACAAGAAGAAAAAAGAAAAGGAAAAAGGCAATGAAACCCTGAAACAACTGATGCAAGCTACAAGTAGCCACGAAGCCTTGTCGTTGATGCGCAAACACACACGTGAAGAACTGGGCAAAGTATTGGAATATGCAGAACAAAACTTCGAACTGACCGTCACATCGTTCTTACACGAAAACCTCCGCGGACTACGCAGAGCAATGGGATCTACCAAATTCGAAAAACAACTGATCAAACAGATGAAACGCACCGGGACTGTAGCAATGTGCAAACTGGATAATAACACCGTACTTGAAAAAGGACTTTATTACTATCAGGGAAATGACTTTGCCAGTGAATTGGTATACAGTATCAGCCGTCTGTGCGAGCCCTGCCTTGAACATATCGACAATAACTTCAATCCGCTGGATGCCATCCAGAAAGGTGAATTCGGAGATGTAGCCGAGGACATCACCTATCTGATCCAGCAATGCCGCCAGAAGTTAGAAACCAACAATTACAATAACTTTGAGGAAGATTTGCGCCGTGCAAACGAACTGAACTCACAACTCTCACATCTGAAGCGCCAGGAGTTACAGCGTATCCAGAGCCAAACAGGCAGTATTAAAGTGAGCATGGTTTATCTGACCATGATTCAAGAAGCACAAAACGTAGTGACTTACACGATCAATCTAATGAAGGTAAGCCGTAAATTCCAAATGGAAACAGAAATCTGAAAACAAATATCCTCTTAAAATAAATAGGGCTGATTTCATTATTGAAGTCAGCCCTATTTATTTTAAGAGGATATAATCTTACCATTTAATCTCGGGGAAATAACTATTCAGGCAATTCCGGAGAGCACTTACCGTAATGGGCTTTACCAGCACCTCGGTTGCACCGGCCTCGATGGCATTATCCCGGTCCGAACTGAAGGCATAAGCAGTCTGCATGATGATAGGCAGGGTAGCTCCTTGTTGACGAATGATCCGGGTTGCTTCCAGTCCATTCATAATCGGCATCTTAATATCCATTAAAATAGCCCACGCTTCTTTTCCGTGATCACGGTATAAATTCAGCATTTCTTCACCGTTCTTTGCCCATAGAATGTCGCATTTTTTACCGATAATAGCTTTAATCAATTTGAAGTTACTATCATCATCTTCGGCCACAAGAATAAGAGGACGAAGACTTTTTATTTCTTCATTTTCCATTTTATATAATAGGTTTACTTTTAATTCTACATTCAATCTTATTCGATTCAGCCCGCAAGGTATAAAAAAAAATCATAGTTTTGATTATCTTTGCGGCTAAAATTTAAAGAAGCGATATGATTTCAGTAGACGGATTGGCCGTGGAATTCGGCGGAACCACTTTATTTAGCGATATTTCATTTGTCATTAACGAAAAAGACCGCATCGCGCTCATGGGAAAAAACGGTGCCGGCAAAAGTACCTTGCTCAAAATTCTGGCAGGAGTACGCCAGCCTACCCGTGGCAGAATATCTGCCCCTAAAGAGTGCGTCATTGCTTATCTGCCCCAGCACCTGATGACAGAAGACGGACGGACGGTTTTCGAAGAGACAGCGCAAGCTTTTGCTCACCTTCACGAGATGGAAGCCGAAATAGAACGTATGAACAAAGAGTTGGAAACACGCACAGATTATGAAAGCGACAGCTATATGGAGCTAATAGAAAATGTGTCGGCCCTCAGCGAAAAGTTCTACGCCATCGATGCCACCAACTACGAAGAGGATGTAGAGAAAGCACTGCTCGGTTTAGGATTCATGCGTGAAGACTTCCACCGGCAAACAAGTGACTTCAGTGGCGGATGGCGGATGCGCATCGAACTGGCAAAACTTTTATTGCAAAAGCCGGATGTACTTTTACTGGACGAGCCTACCAACCATTTGGATATCGAATCCATTCAATGGCTGGAGGATTTCCTGATCAATAACGGAAAGGCGGTAATTGTCATCAGTCACGACCGAAAATTCGTCGATAACATTACTACCCGCACCATCGAGGTGACCATGGGACGTATTTACGACTACAAAGTAAACTATTCCAAATACCTGGAATTGCGTAAAGAACGCCGCGAACAGCAACAGAAAGCCTATGAAGAACAACAGAAGTTTATCGCTGAGACAAAAGACTTCATCGAACGCTTCAAAGGTACCTACTCGAAAACACTTCAGGTACAAAGCCGTGTAAAAATGCTTGAGAAACTGGAAATATTGGAAGTGGACGAAGAAGACACATCAGCATTGCGCCTGAAGTTTCCACCTTCCCCACGTTCGGGAAACTATCCTGTCATTATGGAGGGAGTAGGTAAAACCTATGGTGACCATGTTGTTTTCCGAAATGCCACACTTACAGTCGAACGCGGAGATAAGGTAGCATTTGTCGGCAAAAACGGCGAAGGTAAATCAACGTTGGTAAAATGTATCATGAACGAAATAGAACATGACGGTACCCTGACGTTGGGGCACAATGTGCAGATAGGATACTTTGCGCAGAATCAGGCATCGTTACTGGACGAGAACCTGACTGTATTCCAGACTATCGATGACGTGGCCAAAGGAGAGATACGTAATAAAATACGTGACCTGCTGGGAGCATTCATGTTTGGCGGACCGGAAGAGTCGATGAAAAAAGTAAAGGTACTCTCGGGAGGTGAGCGTACACGCCTGGCCATGATCAAGCTGTTGCTCGAACCTGTAAACCTGCTGATTCTTGACGAACCGACCAACCACCTCGACCTGAAAACCAAAGACATTCTGAAACAGGCGCTGAAAGATTTCGATAGTACACTGATTGTAGTATCACACGACCGCGACTTCCTGGACGGGCTGGTGACCAAGGTATATGAATTTGGCAACAAAAAAGTAACAGAACACCTGTGTGGCATTTATGAATTCCTTGAAAAGAAAAAAATGGATTCGCTGCGGGAGCTGGAGAAATAAAATTGCCGCACCTTATCTTATTTAATATTTGATAACTAACATATGGTAACTTTTACCCGTTTAATTAAAACAGAGAGGTACAAACCCCATTTTAATCAACTAAAAAAGAAACTGTATGAAGAAATTAGTTTTCTGTGCTGCTTTTGTTGCAGCAATGTGTATGGCCGGTACTACTGCCCAAGCTCAGGACGTGAAAAAGAAAGAAGTCAAAAAAGAGCAATGTGACAAGAAAGACGGTAAAGCATGCTGTAAAAAGGAAGAAAAAGCATGTTGCAAAAAGGAAGAAAAAGCATGTTGCAAAAAAGAAGCTGATAAGAAAACATCTGACGGATGCAAAGAAAAAGCCAATTGCAAAACTAAAACCGGATGTAAAGACGCCCAATGCACCAAAGACAAAGGAGGAAAGAAAAAATAAACGTTTCTGACGTTCTCTTCTGAAAAGACAAGTAGTTATCTGCTTGTCTTTTTGTTTTTTAAGTAACACTGTTTGTTTTTTACCCGATGATAGACTATCTTTGTGGCTCAATATAAAAATAAGAATGAGGAATAAACGGTACATACTCTCTTTTCTGCTCTTCATCAGCATTATTATGCTGGTGGTACCTGTCATTCCCCATCACCACCATGCCAACGGCGTGATTTGCATGAAAAACGACGTGACACCGGAACCCCAGTGTCCCAGACACCATCATCATCCGGGCAACGATTCGTGCTGCAATGACGGATGTATGACACGTCTCAATTCGCCAACCCCATCCGTACAGGCAGACAACAGCCCTCACTATCTGTTTACTGCCATCTTATTTACGGACCTTATCATAGAGAATTTATTCAAGCCCCAAGAGCGGCGTATTAAGAATTATTACGCCTACCGGGAATCTCTTCACAGCACGGTTATCAACTGTGCCTTCGGCCTTCGTGCCCCTCCATACCCTGTTGTATAGGCTTATAAGCCCTATTTCGTAAGGTTAGGAATCTACTGACCGTTGGTTTAAAATCAATGGGATATTCCTTTAAAACCAACAATGCCTTGTTTTTAAACCAAAGGCATTTGGTTTAAAACCTACACAGATATACTTCCCAGAATCATCAAAAGTAAAGAATTTATATCATCATGAAGAAACTTATCTTTATGGGAATCCTCGGATTGTTTATCCTGGGTTCCTGCAACAGTAAATCGGGTGGCAACCACGAAGGCCACGACCATGGAACAGAAGCACATGACCACGACCATGAAGGTGAAAACCACAATCACGAAGGCGAAGATCATGAAGGGCATGATCACGAGGGTGAAGAACACAGCCAAGGTACCGAACCGGCAGCCGGACACAGTGACGAGATCATCCTGCCGAAAGTAAAAGCTGAAGCAGCCGGAGTGAAAACAAGCGTCATCGCACCGGAAGCTTTTGAACAAGTGATAAAAACGAGCGGGCAAGTGCTGGCTGCACAAGGAGATGAATCCGTAGCGGTAGCTACTGTGGCCGGTGTCGTTAGTTTTCGCGGTAAAGTGACCGAGGGCATGAGTGTGGGCAAAGGCACTGCATTGGTGACCATTTCATCCAGCAACATTGCCGATGGCGACCCGGTACAACGTGCCCGCATCGCCTACGAAATATCCAAGAAGGAGTACGAGCGTATGCAAGCACTTGTAAAAAACAAAATAGTATCCGACAAAGAGTTTGCACAAGCAGAACAAAATTATGAAAATGCACGTATCAGTTATGAAGCACTTGCCAAGAATCATTCGGCAGGCGGACAGGCTGTGGTTTCCCCTATTGCCGGATTCGTAAAGAATATCCTGGTGAAAGAAGGAGATTACGTGACCATCGGCCAGCCATTGGTCAGCGTTACACAGAACCGCCGTCTCTTCCTGCGAGCCGAAGTTTCGGAGAAATACTATCCGTCTCTGCGCACCATCGGTTCGGCCAATTTCAAGACACCGTATGATAATAAAGTATACGAACTGAAAGGATTGAACGGCCGCCTTTTGTCATTCGGCAAATCGGCCGGCGACAATTCATTTTACGTGCCGGTCACTTTCGAATTCGACAATAAGGGTGACATCATTCCGGGTTCGTTCGTTGAAGTATACCTGCTGTCGTCACCCATGGAAAACGTGATATCGCTTCCACGCACCGCACTAACCGAAGAACAGGGCCTATTCTTCGTCTATCTGCAACTGGATGAAGAAGGATATAAGAAACAGGAAGTCACCCTCGGAGCCGATAACGGCAAGAGCGTACAGATACTTTCGGGTGTTAAAGCCGGTGACCGGGTAGTGACCCAAGGTGCTTATCAGGTAAAACTGGCTTCAGCAAGCAACGCAATACCTGCACACAGTCACGAACATTAAAAGATTTACGATTGGAAGATTTACAATCGAAGTAAGTCCGGCAATCATAGGTTACAAACTATAAACAAAGAATATTGTGTTAAATAAAATCATACATTTCTCACTTCAGAACCGTATCCTGGTACTTGTAGCCTCGGTACTGTTGCTGATTGGCGGAACTTATACCGCCATGCATACCGAAGTAGACGTGTTCCCCGATCTCAATGCCCCGACGGTGGTCATTATGACCGAAGCCAACGGTATGGCAGCCGAAGAGGTGGAACAACTCGTGACTTTTCCCGTAGAAACAGCCGTAAACGGTGCCACCGGTGTGCGCCGTGTACGTTCGTCTTCGACCAACGGATTCTCTGTCGTATGGGTAGAATTCGACTGGGGAACCGACATATACCTCGCCCGCCAGATTGTAAGCGAAAAGCTGGCCATCGTAGGCGAAGAACTTCCTTCGAATGTAGGTAAACCGACACTGGGACCACAGTCGTCCATTCTGGGTGAAGTCCTGATTATCGGATTAACAGCCGACTCGACTTCCATGCTCGACCTGCGCACCATTGCCGACTGGACCATCCGTCCGCGCCTGCTCTCTACCGGAGGTGTAGCACAGGTAGCCGTATTGGGAGGTGAATTGAAAGAATATCAGATTCAACTCGATCCGGAACGTATGCGTCATTACGGTGTATCGATGAACGAGGTGATGACCGTCACCCGGGGAATGAACCTGAATGCAAACGGAGGAGTACTTTACGAGTATGGCAACGAGTACATTGTACGCGGCGTACTTTCTACCGCCAAAGTAGATCAGTTGGGCAAAGCAGTGGTAAAAAGCATCAATAGTGTACCCGTACTGCTGGAAGACATAGCCGACGTCCGGATTGGCCCGAAAGCTCCCAAACTGGGTACCGCCTCGGAAAGAGGAAAACCCGCAGTACTGATGACCGTCACCAAACAACCTTCCACCAGTACGTTGGAACTGACCGATAAACTGGAAGCTTCACTGAAAGACCTGCAAAAGAATCTGCCACCGGATGTAAAAGTATCTACCGACATTTTCCGCCAGAGCCGTTTCATCGAGAGCTCCATCAGCAATGTAAAGAAGTCACTCTTTGAGGGCGGCATCTTTGTAGTCATCGTCTTGTTCCTGTTCCTTGCCAATGTTCGGACTACGATCATTTCACTGGTGACACTGCCTCTCTCACTGCTTGTCTCCATCCTTACCTTACACTTCATGGGACTGACCATCAATACCATGAGTCTGGGAGGTATGGCCATCGCCATCGGTTCGCTGGTGGACGACGCCATTGTCGATGTAGAAAACGTATACAAACGATTGCGTGAGAACCGCCTCCTGCCCGAGAGTGAACGCCTTTCGGTTATCCAGGTGGTATTCAACGCTTCCAAAGAGGTTCGTATGCCTATCCTGAACTCTACGCTGATTATTGTCGTCAGCTTTGTGCCTCTCTTCTTCCTTTCCGGTATGGAAGGACGCATGCTGGTTCCGCTGGGCATTGCCTTCATCGTAGCATTATTTGCCTCGACGATAGTGGCATTGACACTGACCCCGGTACTTTGCTCTTATCTGCTGGGTAAAGACAAAGGGGACAAACTCCCGAAAGAGGCCCTCGTAGCGCGCTGGATGAAAGGAGGGTATAAAAAAGCACTGACTTGGGTATTATCCCACAAACGCGTAACTTTAGGAAGCACCATCGGGCTATTCATCATCGCTCTGGGATTCTTCTTCACTTTGGGACGCTCGTTCCTTCCGCCGTTCAACGAGGGGTCGTTCACTATCAACATCAGTTCGTTGCCGGGTATCTCACTCGAAGAGAGCGATAAGATGGGACACCGTGCCGAGGAACTTCTGCTATCCATCCCCGAGATACAGACAGTGGCCCGCAAGACCGGACGTGCCGAACTGGACGAACATGCCTTAGGTGTGAACGTATCGGAAATAGAAGCGCCATTCGAACTGAAAGACCGCTCGCGTACCGAACTGATGGCGGATGTACGAGAGAAATTAGGTACCATCACCGGAGCAAATATCGAAATAGGACAGCCCATCAGCCATCGTATCGACGCTATGCTCAGTGGTACCAAAGCCAATATCGCCATCAAACTGTTCGGTGACGACCTGAACAAGATGTTCTCTCTGGGCAACCAGATAAAAGGGGCTATCGGCAACATTCCGGGCATCGCCGACCTGAACGTAGAACAGCAGATCGAACGTCCGCAATTGAAGATCACCCCCAAACGGGAAATGCTGGCTAAATATGGCATTACTCTGCCGGAATTCTCTGAATATATTAATGTGGCATTGGCCGGTGAAGTGATTTCGCAAGTATACGAACAGGGTAAGAGCTTCGACCTGATTGTGAAAGTGGAAAACAATTTCCGTGACGAAGCCGAAAAGATACGCAACCTGATGGTAGACACACAGGACGGAAAGAAAGTGCCGTTGAGTTACATTGCCGACGTAGTTTCGGCTATGGGGCCGAATACCATCAACCGCGAAAACGTAAAACGCAAAATCGTCATTTCTGCCAACGTAGCCGATCGTGACTTGCGAAGTGTGGTAAATGATATTCAAAAGCAGGTGGACGAACAAATCAAGCTCCCCGAAGGTTATCACATCGAATACGGCGGACAATTTGAAAGCGAGCAGGCAGCCAGCCGCACTCTGGCACTGACCTCATTCATGTCCATTGTAGTGATCTTCTTGCTGCTGTATCATGAGTTCCGCAGCGTGAAGGAGTCGGCGGTCATCCTGATAAACCTGCCTCTGGCACTGATCGGAGGTGTGTTTGCCTTGCTGATCACAACGGGAGAAATCAGCATCCCGGCCATCATCGGTTTCATTTCGCTGTTTGGTATCGCCACACGTAACGGTATGTTGCTTATCAGCCATTACAACCACCTGCAACAGGTAGAAGGATTGGGAGTATACGACAGCGTTATCCGTGGATCACTCGACCGTCTGAACCCGATTGTAATGACAGCCCTCTCGTCCGCTCTGGCACTGATACCGCTGGCATTAAGCGGAAGTCTGCCCGGTAACGAAATTCAAAGTCCGATGGCAAAGGTAATCCTGGGCGGTCTGTTGACGTCGACTTTCCTGAACGGATTTATTATCCCAATTGTTTATCTGATGATGAACGGAAAAAGAAAATAATAAAAGGCCTCACTCCTGAGAGTGTGTCATCATGCACCACAGATGTGGAACTCTGTGATACTCTGTGGTGAATACGAATTTCGATATACCCTCAGAGATGTGAAGCCATAAACCCCAATAATCATATGAAACGAATAACCATACTTGCCGCCACCCTCTTTGCGCTATCCGGATTGCAGGCACAAACCGGTATAGACGGGGTACTGCGCAACATCGAAACCAATAATAAAGAGTTGCAAGCCAACGCACAATTGATTGCCTCACAAAAGCTGGAAGCCCGGACGGACAATAATCTGCCTGACCCTACCCTTTCGTATGCCCATTTGTGGAACAACAAAGATAAGAATAATACGATCGGTGAGCTTGTAGTCTCCCAAAGTTTCGACTTTCCGAGCCTGTATGCCACCCGCAATCAACTGAACCGACTGAAGTCCGGTGCTTTTGACGGGCAAAAAAATGTATTCCGCCAAAGTATCCTGTTACAGGCTAAAGATGTTTGTCTGGATATCATCATGTTGCGCAAGCAACAACAGATACTGGCAGAACGTTTGCGAAACGCCGAGGAGCTATCTGCCATGTATGCCAAACGTTTGCAAACAGGAGATGCCAACGTGATCGAAACCAATAAGATCAATCTGGAACTGCTGAACGTGAAAACAGAAGCATCGTTAAACGAAACGGCCCTTCGGAATAAAATACAGGAGCTGACTGCACTGAACGGAAACATACCGGTCGTGTTTGAAGACTCCGACTATCCGGCTGTTATCTTTCCTACCAATTACGAAGAACTGAAAACGGAAGTTCTGGCATCGGACTACACACTGCAGGCACTCAACAGTGAAAGTGCCGCCGCCCGCAAACAAATCACAGTCAACAAATCGCAATGGCTTCCGAAGCTGGAACTGGGATACCGTCGGAATACCGAATCGGGCGAGCCTTTCAACGGAGTTGTCGTAGGTTTCTCATTCCCCCTGTTTGAGAACCGCAACAAAGTGAAGATAGCCAAAGCACAGTCACTGAACATCGACTTGCAACGGGCCAATACTTCGGTACAGGTGGAATCGGAACTGACACAACTTTACCGCGAAGCCCACACACTACGTACTTCAATGGAAGAATACGAGAAAACTTTTCAGGCACAACAGGATTTATCTTTGCTGAAACAAGCACTGACAGGCGGACAAATCAGTATGATAGAATATTTTGTAGAAGTATCGGTAGTATATCAGAGCAAACAGAACTATCTGCAATTGGAGAACCAGTATCAGAAGGCCATGGCAAAGATATATAAGAATAAACTATAAGAGTTGGGTTGCCCCCCCTTTTCACCACAGATTACGCAGATTAACATAGATTGAATTGCAAGCTGTTGATTATCAAAATGAATTATCTATGAGAATCTGTGTAGTCCGTGGTAAAAAAGACTTTTGACACCTCAACTGAAAGTCCGTCAGAATATCCGATAAGATAACTGGAAGTTCAGTACGGGATAAGCCTTAAAGTTTTTCAGGAATTTATTGAAACGGCTCAGTTCCTGGTCAACCGCATCTTCCACGATCTTTCCGGTAGTTGCTTCAATCTTCGGATTGCCATGGAACATAGCTCCCAATTCGAACTTGAAACCTACGCGTGAGTGAGCCACCGAACGCCCGAATCCGAGTCCGACGTAAGGCTTCACGGCATTGGTTTTCAGAGCAGCTTCCACACGTCCGTCCGCTCCCGGCTCGATGATAATATCTCCCACCTCAATCCGTTCGTCTGTCTCACCCGACACTTTCAGGATGGACGATGTTCCGAAAAGCAGTCCGGCAGTCACATGGAAGACTGATCTTCTGAACGGGAAATAATCAAGCAACACCATTCCGTTTGCCATATTTGCTTTGGCCTTCAAAGGAACCGTATAATATCTATCCGTATCCTCATTACCGACACGGGCATTTGCCGGCAACGGACCTTCATAGGTTCCGTCATAATCATAATTATAATTGAACTTCAACAAAGAGAATCCGGCACGAAGTCCCAGATAATCGTTCAACGGAGCAGCCACCTGCAATCCTCCTCCCAGTGTTCCCGCATTCAGCGAAACAGATAAATGACTGAAAGGTTTTACCCTTTCCGTACCAGTCTGAGCCATAGCCGGGACACCTATACTAAAAGCAACCAGCCAGACCAAAAGATGATAAAAGTTTGTTTTCATTAATAAGCTTGTTTGTGTGAATATTGAGTGAACTATCATAATGTCCGTATGTCCTCGGGCAAATATCCGCTTCGGATACGCCACTCTTGCGGATAAAGATTATTGGCGCGATTGCCGATGTTCTTCACAAATCCTAAAGGTGTCTTTTTATAAGTGACCAGCACGTATCCTCTGGGAACAGTGGGCGAGAGAGTGATGGCTTCTTTCCGCAGATAGGCAATGGCTTGTTCGTAAGTCAGCTCTTCGGTCGGGAAAAGCGATGTTTCCAGCAGACGGCTCATGGCAAGCCCATGTGCCGGAATCAGATCTTTCCCTTTGACTTCGGCTACTTCCGTGCCTGCCTGGACAATGCGGAGAGACGAACGAAGCATAGCTAAATCATCCAGAAAAAGTGCAGGAAAAGCAGTAATCACAGCACCGTTCACCAACAAATCATATTTGTCGGAAGTTGGCAACCAGCCTCTGGCAACGGCCAGATTCTCTTTGGATACCGATGAAGCAGCCGTTTCACCTTTCGGCTTCTTTTTCTTCGGAAAATGGGAACCTCCATCCGTTTCTTCTGCTTCTTCCGGCTTGCGAAGCACGGCGAGGAAAAAACCTTCTCCCTGTGTTTTATGAGGCAGGAAGCGGTAGACAGGCGCATCGGCCCCGACGAGCAAACCACCGGTAATGTTCCACTCTTCGGGAACGGTAAGCGGCAGCGGTTCTGCTCCGAATTCCTGCCTGATCCAGGCAATGTTCTCTTCGTCTTCCCGAGTATTATAGGTACAGGTACTGTAAATCAAGATTCCTCCCGGTTTCAGACAAGGCCAGATGTCGGTGATAATCCTGCGTTGGCGTTGCCAGCAGATTTCCACGTTCTCAGGGCTCCACTCTTCTATGGCACCGGGATCTTTACGAAACATCCCTTCACCCGAACAGGGCACGTCAGCCAATATGACATCGAAGAAGGAACCGATCCGCGAAAAATCAGAAGGGTCATTATTGGTAACCACAACATCGGGATGTCCCCATTTCGTCAGATTCTCTGCTAATATCTGCGAGCGGTTACGGATGACCTCGTTGGCCACTAACAGGCTCCCGTCCGGCAACAGGCTGCGGGCATGAGTAGACTTCCCCCCGGGAGCGGCGCAGAGATCGAGCATTTTCACCGGAGCCGTGACATACCGGCGCAACACCTGTTCCACAAACATCGACGAGGCCTCCTGCACGTAATAGCATCCGGCATGAAAAAGGGGATCGAAGGTGAACGTCAGCCGCTGATTGAGATAATATCCTCCTGCCGCCCAGGGAATGCGCCCTGAAATGGAAGAACAGGACAGCGAATCAGTAAACTTGCTGTTCAGCCGGACACTAACAAGCGGCTCTTGCTCCAATGCAACGGATAATTTCTGATACTCTTCATCCCCCATCAGCGCACGGGTCGATTCGATAAATGATATAGGTAATTTCATTCTCCTTTATTATAAGATATAAAACCGATCGGATTACGGGATTTCCCGTCCGGTCGTTTGTCATTGACCTGCAACTCGGCAATTGCCTGATTAATCAATTCTAATTGCATCCTCGTATCTTCATTGATGTCATTGTAATCGGCAAATGCCCCTTCTACATATTCTTTTAATTCTTTGATTTCATTTTGCAACCTGGTGATATCATTCACCGGAAGAGCCGAAACCAATTGGCGGACAGCCACAAAAGCGCGCATAATGGAGATATTCACTTCGATGGCAATATCACTGTTCAACACCCCGGAAAGCATGGCCAGCCCCTGTTCGGTAAAAGCAAAAGGAAGCTTGCGGGTACCTCCCCAACTTGATATCACAATTTGTGACTTCAAGATTTCCCATTCTTCCGCATTCAATTGGAACATAAAATCGACAGGAAACCTTTTACTATTCCTCTTTACTGCCTGATTCAGAACACGGGTTTCTACCTGATACAACCCTGCCAGATCAAAATCCAGCATCACTTTCTGCCCCCGTATCTCGTAAATCTTGCTCTGTATGATTTGTAGCTCCATCACTTTTGTGTATTAATAGCTGCAAATATCAAAAATATTTCGTCTCTTTGCAACTTTCTGCGCTATGAACTACGTCTAACAGACAAATAAACAAAAACAATTAAAAAACAACAGTAATATGAAACGTATCTTTATCGCTTTGATGGTAGCTATGACCTTCTGTTCGCTGGCAATGGCACAGAACCAAACCATCACCCAAAACAACAATGACTCTTCAGACTCTACCTTCGTTGCTGAATACACGGACATTGTGGACAGCAGTACCGTAGACACCGACTACCAGAGCAGCAGCTTCGATTTCGGAAACGAATTTCCGTTCAATATGGGCAAAGGAGCTATTAACGGAGGTATACTGACAGGTTTAATAGTCGTCATACTGATATTCGGATTCCCTTTCTTTATCGTATTCGTTGCTTTCTACTTCCGATACAAAAACCGGAAAGCAAAGTACAAACTGATGGAACAGGCACTGGCAACCGGACAACCCCTGCCGGAAGGAATCTTCAAAGATAGCCTGCCACAGGACTACCGGACGAAAGGCATCAAGAACATCTGTACCGGAATCGGACTGTTCATCTTCCTTTGGACCATCACAGACGAATTCAGCATAGGATGTATCGGATTGCTGGTGTTGTTCACCGGAATCGGGCAGTGGATCATCTCACGCAACCAGCAGCACGGACGCCCGGAAGACCCTTTCACAACTCCTACACACAGAGACGAAACCCAGAATGAACAGAAATGAGCCAGCTCAATGATATATCGTTAGTCGCACAGGTCGTGGTGTTCAGAAACACCAGGGCCTTCGACCAATTGGTACAGAAGTATCAGTCGCCCGTCCGGCGCTTCTTCCTGAACCTGACCTGCGGCGACAGCGAACTGAGCGACGATCTGGCACAAGATACGTTTATAAAAGCCTACACAAACATTGCAAACTTTAAAAACCTTTCAAGTTTCTCAACATGGCTTTACAGAATTGCTTATAACGTATTTTATGATTATATTCGCAGCCGAAAGGAAACAACGGATCTGGATGCCCGTGAAGTGGATGCTGTCAACAGCACCGAACAAGTGAACGTGGGCGAACAGATGGATGTTTACCAATCACTCAGAACGCTGAAAGAAATAGAACGCACCTGTATCACTTTGTTCTATATGGAAGATGTCAGTATAGAAAAGATTGCGGGAATAACGGGATGCCCGGTAGGAACGGTCAAATCGCACCTGTCGAGGGCTAAAGACAAATTGGCAATTTACTTAAAACAAAACGGTTATGACGGAAACAGATGATAAACTCCTGAAGCAATTCTTCAGCGAGCAAAAACAAGAAGTAAAAGATAATGGGTTCAGCCGCCGCGTCATGCGTAATCTACCGGGACGAAACCACCGGTTGATCCAGGTATGGGGAACGGTCTGCACAGTATTGTGCGTCATCCTGTTCTTCGCCTTCGGAGGTCTGCAAGCCACTATCAGTACGCTGCGCGAAGTTTTTGTATCCATGGTACAACACGGGCTTACGGCGGGATTCGATCCGAAATCTCTCTATATCGCCATTCTGGTACTCGCTTTCTTCGGAGCACGCAAGGCATGGTCTATGGCTTGATGCGGAGATAATCCGGAAGCCGTACAGAGATTTGTGTGCAACAGCCCTAAAAAACAGGTAAAAAACTTGCTTTCAGGATCAGGATGCGTTATCTTTGTAAACAAGATACATACAATATATTCAATTTAATATGAGGTAAAAGGGAAGAGTTGCAACTCTTCCCTTTTTTTGTGGTATCACCGGCAGATCTTCCGGAAGACGGTGCGTCCGGAGGAAACAGACGGTGTCTTTCGGTCCGGAAGACGGTGTATTCCTGCCAAAAGCAGTAAGCTTTCGCCCCCGAAGCCCGGCTCTTCCACCCGATAACATCAGGAGTAAATCAATTATCTCCTGATGTTATCAAGCATTACTCCTATTCTTTCCTGAAAAAGCGACCCACTGTTAATATATACTAAATCTGCTCTTGACAAAAAGAAGCCAAGAACAGAGATGTTGTATCTTTGTTTCCTTGTAAACTAAATAAAGACTGAGGTTTTGAAATTATACGTTTTAATAATAGCGACCATTCTCTCTATAGGCACTGCCCGAACACAGAATATTGACAGCCTGCTGATGCAGCGGGAGGACACTACACAATTTATTCGAAGCGACTCCCTTGTCATGCAGTTCCTCGAGTACTCTAACATCCCTATCACTGACAATAATAAGGTGAAACTTATCAAAAGCGGGCGGGAGAAATTTGAAGACTTGTTCGAAGCCATCCGCGGAGCAAAGCATCACATTCATCTGGAATATTTCAATTTCCGTAACGACTCCATAGCCAATGCACTGTTCGACCTGCTCGGCGAAAAAGTGAAAGAGGGTGTCAAGGTACGGGCATTGTTCGATGCATTCGGTAACTGGTCGAACAACAAGCCGCTCAAAAAGAAGCATCTGAAAGCAATCCGGGAGAAAGGAATCGAAATCGTAAAATTCGATCCGTTCAAGTTCCCGTATATCAATCATGCAGCCCATCGTGACCATCGGAAGATTGCGGTCATCGACGGAAAAATAGGATATACGGGCGGAATGAATATTGCGGATTACTACATCAACGGGCTACCCAAGATAGGTACCTGGCGCGATATGCACATCCGGATCGAAGGTGACGCGGTGAATATTCTGCAAGAAATCTTCCTCGACATCTGGAACAAGACTACCAAACAAAACATCGTGGGCGAAGAATATTTCCCGAATCATCCGGAACGTGCAGACAGTTGCAACACAATCATCGCAATCGTAGACCGCACTCCCAAACGGAACTCCCGAATGCTGAGCCACACGTATGCCATGTCTATCTATGCCGCGCAACACGATGTACGCATCGTGAATCCATACTTCGTTCCGACTTCATCCATCCGCAAGGCCCTCAAAAGGGCACTGAACCGGGGAACGAAAGTAGAGATCATGATTTCTTCCAAATCGGATATCCCTTTCACACCGGATGCCTCGCTCTATGCCGTGCAGAAACTGATGAAAAAGGGGGCAAATATCTATCTGTACAACGGTGGATTCCACCACTCAAAGATCATGATGGTGGACGATCTGTTCTGCACCGTAGGTACAGCTAACCTGAACAGCCGGAGCCTGCGATACGATTATGAAACGAATGCCTTCATTTTCGACAAGAACATCACTCGGCAGTTGAATGACGTTTTTGAAGCCGACACCCTGCATTGCACCCGTCTGACTCCGGAAATGTGGAGACAAAAATCGGCCTGGAAGAAGTTTAAATGTTGGTTTGCGAACTTATTCACACCGTTCCTGTAAGTTATTCGGGCTGTTTTTGTAACTTTGGCAGGAATTTTTAGTTACTCAAAAAGTATAACCATCCATATGAAACAATATTTAGATCTGCTCAACCGGGTGTTGGCAGAAGGAACAGAAAAAGGTGATCGCACCGGAACGGGAACCATCAGTGTCTTCGGACACCAGATGCGTTTCGATCTGGACGAAGGCTTCCCTTGCCTCACTACCAAGAAACTTCATCTGAAATCGATCATTTACGAACTGTTGTGGTTCCTGAAAGGAGACACAAATGTGAAATATCTGCAGGACCACGGTGTACGCATCTGGAACGAATGGGCGGACGAGAAGGGCGACCTGGGACATATTTATGGTTATCAGTGGCGTTCGTGGCCCAACTATGACGGCGGATTCATCGACCAGATCAGTGAAGCGGTGGATGCCATCAAGCACAATCCGGATTCACGCCGCATCATCGTCAGTGCCTGGAACGTCGGTGATCTGGATCACATGAACCTCCCTCCCTGCCACGCGTTCTTTCAGTTTTACGTAGCGAACGGACGATTGAGCCTGCAACTCTACCAGCGCAGCGCCGATATCTTCCTGGGTGTACCGTTCAACATAGCCTCCTATGCACTGCTGCTACAGATGATGGCGCAAGTCACCGGTTTGAAAGCGGGAGAGTTCATCCACACGCTGGGTGATGCACATATCTACCTGAATCATTTGGAACAGGTGAAACTGCAACTTAGCCGGGAGCCCCGTACACTGCCGCAGATGAAAATAAATCCGGATGTGAAAAGTATCTTCGACTTCCGGTTTGAGGATTTTGAATTAGTAAACTACGATCCGCACCCGCACATTGCAGGGAAAGTTGCGGTATAACATAACTCCACCGGACTATGAGTAGAATTAGCATTATTGCCGCTGTAGACCACCGAATGGCCATAGGATTTCAAAACAAGCTTTTATTCTGGCTGCCCAACGACCTGAAACGTTTCAAGGCGCTGACCACAGGAAACACAATCATAATGGGACGAAAAACTTTCGAATCGCTTCCTAAAGGAGCGTTACCCAATCGACGGAATGTGGTACTCTCTTCCAATCCGGCAACCGAATGTCCCGGAGCAGAGGTGTTCACTTCGCTGGAGGCCGCTTTGAAAAGCTGTCAGGAAGAAGAGAAAGTATACATCATCGGAGGAGCAAGTGTCTACCGCCAAGCCATGCCTTTGGCCGACGAACTGTGCCTGACCGAAGTTGATGACACAGCTCCGGAAGCAGATGCCTTTTTCCCGGCTGTAGATACAGCCATATGGCACGAAAAAAGCAGAGAAGTCCATCCTGCGGATGAGAAACATCTCTGCTCATATGCTTTCGTAGATTACGTTCGGGGATAAACTTAATCCTCGTCCGTTTCTACCATGATCGGCATTTGCCGCTTGATAGCTTCATGGAATGAAATAAGCGTCTCCGTACGAGCCAATCCCAACGGTTGAAGTTTATCATGGATCACACTGAGAAGGTGATGGTTGTTCCTTGCGTATATCTTGATAAACATATCATATTTCCCGGTGGTGAAATGGCATTCCACTACTTCCGGAATCGCTTCCAAAGCTTTGGTCACAGAATCGAACGACTCAGGATCTTTCAGATAAATCCCAATATAAGCACATGTCTCATATCCAATCTTCTCCGGGTCGATAACATACTCCGAACCTTTCAATATACCCAGATTAGTCAACTTCTGTATGCGTTGATGAATAGCCGCACCCGAAACGTTGCACGCTCTTGCCACTTCCAGAAACGGAATGCGGGCATTGTCGGCAATCAACTTCAGAATCTGCTCGTCTAAAGTATCTAATTGATGATGTCCCATTTTAAATCAATTTGTTTTAATATATCAATCACTAATGCAAAGTTAGTTATTTCCCCGGCAATAAATACTATAGTTTATTACTTTTATTTGTAAAAATAGAATAAATCGGCAATAGTTCGTACCTTTGTAAAAACAATAAATTCACACGATATGAAGCTAATATTGACCTTATTCACCTGTCTTTTCGTGACAGGATGTGCATACGCACAAAATTTTTCGGCCTACTTTACGAACAAAACACTGCGCGTCGATTATCTTTTCACCGGAAATGCGGAAAAGCAATCAATTTGTCTCGACGAACTTTCGGAACTGCCCACATGGGCAGGCAGACGGCATCATCTTGCAGAATTACCACTGGAAGGAAACGGGCAAATTGTCATGCGTGATGTGGAAAGCGGAAAAGTTATCTATACCACTTCGTTTTCCTCACTATTCCAGGAATGGCTGGAGACAGACGAAGCTAAAGAAGTAACCAAAGGATTTGAGAATACTTATCTCCTGCCCTACCCTGTAAAACCGGCGGAAGTAGAAATCACGCTGCGCAACAACAAACACGAAGTAAGCGCAAGCCTGAAACATATCGTCAAGCCCGATGATATCTTGATACATAAAAAAGGACTCACACACATCACCCCACACAAATATTTGCTGAAAAGCGGAAACGAAGAACAATGTATCGATGTGGCAATCCTGGCCGAAGGATATACCACAGCCGAAATGGAAACTTTCTATAAAGATGCAGCCGTGGCATGCGAAGCACTATTTTCGCACGAACCGTTCCAGTCTATGAAGAACCGTTTCAATATCATAGCCGTAGCCAGTCCTTCCGCAGACAGCGGAGTCAGTGCTCCGAAACAGGGAGCATGGAAACATACTGCCTTCGGTTCGCACTTCGATACTTTCTACTCTGACCGCTATCTGACTACCAGTCGTGTAAAAGCAATTAACGACGCATTGGCAGGCATTCCCTATGAACATATCATAATCCTCGCCAATACAGAGCAATATGGCGGAGGCGGCATCTACAATGCTTTCACATTAACCACCGCACATCACCCCAATTTCCGCCCGGTAGTGGTACACGAATTCGGACATAGTTTCGGTGGTCTGGCCGATGAATACTTCTATGACGAAGATGTGATGAACGGCCTCTATCCACTCAATATCGAACCATGGGAACAAAACATAACCACACGTGTCAACTTCGCTTCCAAATGGGAAGATATGCTCACTAAAGACACCCCGGTTCCGACTCCGGTAGCAGATAAGGCCAAATACCCCACAGGTGTATACGAAGGAGGAGGTTACTCAGCTAAAGGTATCTATCGTCCGGCATTCGATTGCCGCATGCGCACAAATGAATATCCCACATTCTGTCCGGTTTGCCAGAGATCCATCAAACGAATCATAGAATTCTATACAGGTAAATAAGATCATCTCAAACCAACGAAAAGGAATACATTAACCACTGTACGAATTACACAGACTTCACAGGTCTTATCAAGATTATCGACTATTTCAATCTTTATATCTGCATGTGAGTCTGTGTAATCGCCCATACAGGAGTTACGATATCGCCACTAAATACATACAGGCAACCCATATAATTCCCGAGGGATATTAGTCCTATAAGAGCTGAAAGCGATAAGTCCGGGTATCTCATAAAAAAAGGCCGTCTGAAACAAATCAGACGGCCTTTTCTATGTATAGAATAACTTATTCGCGAGCTCTCGCAGAATAGTTAATTTTCAGTGCATAAGCTTGACGAAGAGCCTGTTTAATATCGGTAACGATACCCATTTTTGTATCCTGGTCAATTTTCAAAGACACAGTCATAAAGGGTTGGTCTTCCTCTTTCATACTTGAGCGCTCGTTAGTTACGTAAGCCTGAATTTCGTCAACTTCAGCATATGCGTCATTCAACTGGATACGGCTTTCAGACCCCAGTTTTTTACGAAACTCTGCTGTCGGTTTACCTACATAGATAAACGTAACCAAAGATTTCTTTTCAAGCTTTTCCAACTCAGTACCTTGCGGAATCTTAAACTCAACCTTCAAAGAAACTTCACGCATTGTTGTTACAATCATAAAGAAGAACAACAATGTAAAGATCAAGTCAGGTAGAGAAGAAGTATTCAGCGTAGGCATCCCGCGCTTACCTGTTTTATTAAATTTTCCCATTAATTATTCTTTTTAACTCCTTTAGGTTCAGCCTCAGAGATCTTCTGAGGAAAAATTTCACGAATAGCTTTCTGCTGGTCTTCATTCAACTCAGCATAATTCTTCTGCCACTTTTCCTGAGCCAATTCATCTCTTAACTCGTTGTAAGCAGCAACCAGCTCATTTTGAACATCAAAATAAGCCTGATAAGAAGATCCGCGGTCACTCTGCAAAGAAATTACATGATTCTCCGTAACCATGGTATTACCAAAGAAAGGCACATCTTTCGCATGTTTTTCCGGTAATTTTTCATCGTTATATGGATTGGCAATGAATTCTTTGGCTTTTTCCCTCAATTGCTTCACATCAACAACTTCGCCACCGCACATCAACTGATTCTGAAAGTTCAGAAAAATCTGCAGAACGTTACGATCCTTAACAACGATGTCATTGTCAACCTGATCCTTATCGGGAGGTGGAGGCAATTGTCTTGCCAAACCACGGTCAGTATCCATAGATGTCGTAATCAAGAAGAAGATAAGCAATAAGAATGCAATATCCGCTGTTGAACTTGAATTAATTTCAGGAACTTTTCTATTTCCTTTTGCCATTGTAGTTACTGTATTTTATTGAGTTTCCCCAATTAGTTATGATAATTTCTTTTTAATACTACTTCCGATGATAGCAACAACTGTTACCAACAACAAGAAATAAATACTGTAAAGGAACATATCAGTCAGTTTCAACCAGAAAGGAACATTGTCAGTTCCTTCATATCCCTGAATTGTCAGTGTTTCACCACTACCCATAGACCATGCTACAACCAATACAAGAACAAGAAGAATAAGTCCGAGCAATGATCTGATAGCACCCTTAGGATTGTCTTTCAAAGCAGAACCGAACTGGAAGATAGCAGCAACAACAGTTGCAACTACAGCAATGCCAAACAGACCGTACATCAGGTACAGCAAGGCATCTGTGTTTGCAGGATTATCCATGTCGTATACAAGCGGAGTTTCCATTTGTCCACCAAAATAGAAAAGACCTAATACGATCACGATAAGAGCAAACATCGCGTATAGTACGTAATACGATACTTTATATGTTAACTTACTCATCTCAGATTATTTTTTGTATTTCAAGTTATATTTGATTACCATGTCAAGCAAAGAGATAGAAGAGTCTTCCATTTCGCTTGTAAGAGCTTCAATTTTAGCAAGGATGTAGTTATAGAATACCTGAAGGATCAAAGCTACAACCAAACCGAAGATAGTAGTAATCAAGGCAACCTTCATACCACCAGCAACAACTGTCGGAGAGATATCACCCTGCTGTTGGATTTTATCGAATGCCATAACCATACCTACTACAGTACCCAAGAATCCCAATGACGGAGCCATCGCGATGAACAGTGTGATCCAAGAGCATCCTTTTTCAAGGTAACCAGCCTGAACGCCACCATAAGATACTACAGATTTCTCAACCACGTCGATGCCTTGGTCGATTCTCATCAAACCTTGATAATAGATAGAAGCAACAGGACCTCTCGTGTTACGAGCGATATCTTTAGCAGCTTCAACATCACCTTTTTCCAAAGCAGCTTCGATAGAAGACATAAATTTCTTTGTGTTGATTTCAGCCAAGCTCAAGTAAATGATACGTTCAATACAGAAAGCCAAACCAATAACCAATGCGATAGCAACCAAACTCATGAAAGATGCAGTACCTTCGATGAATTTTACTTTAATTTCTTTGTGGATACCACCTTCTTCTTCAGCACCAGCAAGAGGAGCAGAAGCTTCAGCAGCCTCAGCTACAGCGTCAGCAACCGGTTTGTCTGCTGCAGGAGCAGCTTGTTCGGTAGCAGCAGCATCCTGAGCCTGAACGAGTTGAGTTGAGCCAAATGTTAAGACTCCCATCACAGCAACAATTGCAAATAACTTTTTCATTGTGTGTCTAATTTTTAAGATTA
>ERZ773148.9-NODE-9-length-137987-cov-21.271264_pt1 | contig 137987 bp, 146 predicted proteins | sample MGYA00580846_ERZ773148 | MGnify/ENA primary metagenome ERZ773148 (study PRJEB29015, sample SAMEA2737879) | human gut metagenome | biome: human gut; feature: human-associated habitat; material: faeces | place: China | collected 2012 ... | reverse complement strand
TATTATTCATTAAATTACACCTCTTTTTTAATTTTGTAATTTTACATATTATTTCTTCTAGTTTGCTGTCAATATTTTGTTGTGCTTTTTTATTTTATTTTTGAAATTAATCAACGAATTCTTCAAGATACTTTTATCAATTACATATCTTAAATTTTTCCAATTAATAAAATTATTTGAGGTAAATACGCAATTACAAAATCGACACCTTTATCTAATAAGAAACTTAATATTATTTTAATTTTTTTCCACTTATCTTTTTTTGATAATTCTTTTTCGTTGCAAATTTCCTTAATTTCATTTACAAAATCTATAATATCTTCTTTATTTTCTTCTGATATATTATTATCTTTATTTATACTTTCTATAATACTTTCAAATGTAATATTAATATTATTAACATTTGAATTATAATTACTATTATCAACATTTAAAGTAATATTTGGAACATTTATATTGTAATTATCATTACTTTTCGCCATTTCTTTATCTATAATAATATCTTCATATTCCTCAAAAATTGACTCTAATTCAGATAATGTTTTTTCCAAATCGCTTTTATATTTTCTATAAATAATTTCACTGTTATCAGAACCAATTGATAAAGTGCTCGGATAATAGTATCTATTTTTTAGTCTTTTAGTATCAGTATTATCAGAACCAAATTCTCTTTCCATAAATCTAATAATTGAAGTATTCCAAGCACTAAATTTTGGATTATCTTTTCCACTATGATTATCAAGCAGTTCTTTTCCTTTTTCTATTAATGATTTTAATTTTTCTTTTCTATTCATTAAATTACACCTCTTCATAACTTCCTAATACCATTTTACCACAAAACAGATTATTCAACAATAATTTTGTGATTAAAACTCACAAATTTTATTGACATTAATTAATATTAAATGGTATTATTATATTGTGAGTATACCTCACAATATAATTTCTTTCTTTAGTTGGTAATCTTTACATAGATATATTTATATCTAGAGTCTAAATGAAAGGAGGATTAGTTTATATGGATGCTAGAGAAACTTTAAAACTTATTTCAAAGCAATGGTGTAATCTTGATGATTTAATGCGTCTTGCTGAAATAGGAAAAAATAATGCAGTAAAGCTAAGAAGAGAGATAAAAGATGATCTAATTAATAAAGGTTATACTCTTCCTAATAACAGATTACCAATGATTGAAGTCGTTAATAAACTAAAAATTAATATTAATTATTTAGAAAAGATGGCTAAAGAGAATTTATAGAAAGGAATTATATGAAAACAATCGAAGAATTAAAAAATAGTATTGTCGATATTAATTATATTATTGAAAATATGATTAGAGAAAATGGTTTATATTGTTTACTTGGAGAAGCTAAAGTAGGAAAATCTGCTCTAGCTCTTCAAATAGCAAATTCTGTTTGTAATGGTATTTCTTTCTTGAATTTAAAGACCAACAAAACACCAGTTTTATATTTAAGTACAGAAATGAATCCATCCGAGACTATAAGTCGTATTAATTTTATGGAATGTAATTTGATGGAAAATGATTTTCTATATACTTTCCCAGAAGATAATATGACACAACTAAGCATATTAAAAGTTGAAAAAGAAATAAGTGAATTTAAAGAAAAATATAACGGCAAATTAGTATTTATTGATATGTTTAATGGCATAAATTTTGGAAGTTATTACGATTTAAATAATTACCAAGATATGAGCCAAAATATATTTCCACAACTGCGTAAATTATGTAATAACTATAATGTTACTATCATCATAGTTCATCATTTAAATCGTAAAGGTAAATCTTTAGGAAGTACTGCTATTGATACTTGTGTAGATGGTAAACTTGCATTAAAACAAGATGAAAACATCAAATCAACTTTCTACTTAAATTATGAAAGTAGAGATTACCAAGCACTTAATTATGTACTAAAAAGAAATGATAATTTAATCCTAAGTATTAATGAAAAAACAGAAGAAACACTTAATCAAAATTTAATTCAATTTTTAAAATATGCAATTAGTAAAAAAGAGTTTACTTTTACTATTTCAGAAATGGTTAGTAAATTAAATTTATTTATTACTCCACCAGTCTTAGGTAAATTAATATCAAGTAATAAAGATGAACTAGAAAAACTGGGATTATTTATTGAATGCAAAAGAACACAAACAGAAAGACTATATACTGCTAAATATAAGGAACCTTTGGAAATACTTACTGATAATATTTTTTCAGAAAGTAATAGTAATAATTTAAATTCAAAGGAGGAATAATTATGGCAGTTAAACTATTAGACAAAGATGAATGGACAAAAGATGGTCGTAAATGGATTTTTTATGACTATGTTAAGAATTTAGATGGATCTAGAAGAAAGTATAAGTCAAAGAAGTTTTTCACTAAAACAGAGGCATTAAAAGCTGAAAGAGAATTTTTAACAATTAACGCTGATAGAAGTGATAAAGACCGTAATATGACTTTTAAAGATTTATATACACTCTTCTATGCATACAAAGAAGATAAAGTAAAATATACTACTTTAAAAACTTATCGTGATAGAGAAAAATTTTTCAAAGACTTGGATAATGTTAAACTAAAAGATTTTAATATTGAACATTTTGAGAAATGGAAAAAGCAAATAAATTCTTATGGATATACAACAAATCATAAAAACCATTTATTCAAATTCTTTAAAGAATTATTAAACTTTGCTACTAAGTGGTACAACTTTAACTTTACAGCAACTTATAATAAAATGACTAATTTTACTGATCCAAATGAGATACCAAAAGAAATGTTATTTTTCACCTATGAAGAATTTAAAAAATTCATATCGGTAGAAGATGATATTCTATTTAAAACATTATTTGAAACTTTATATTATTGTGGACTTCGTAGGGGTGAACTTAGAGGAATAACATGGAAAGATATAGATTTTAAAAATCAATATTTAAGTGTTAACAAAAATATTGTAGCAACTCAAGGTGATGAAAAGAAATCATATATGGTAACTACACCTAAAACAAAATCTAGTATAAGAAATATTCCTATACCAAAAGTATTAATGGAAGATATGAAAGTATTATATGAAGTTTCTAAAAGACATTATGGATTTAATGATGACTGGTATTTGTTTGGAGATACTGATCCAATTACAAATGGAAAATTAAGGCATAGAAAAAACAAGGATTGTAAGTTAGCTGAAGTTAAACAAATTAGAATACACGATTTTAGACATAGTTGTGCATCACTTTTAATTAATAGTGGTGCTACTATAAATGTTGTAGCAAAGTATTTAGGACACACAAAAATAGATGAGACATTAAATACTTACTCTCACCTATTTAAGAATCAATTAAATGAAATAATTAATATTATAGACAAACTAAATTAAAATGGGTACCTATTTGGGTACCTAATACATATATCAAATGGCTTAAAAGCTTTTATTTACAACAAAAATGGAGCCTTTCGGCTCCTTCAGGGGGCATAGCGCAATGGGTAAATCATACCTGTTTAACCCCTTTAAAATCAACGTTTTCAAGACACATGATTTAAAAATATTTAATCTTGCACAGCAAAATTTATCCAAATTGTTGTGCAAAAACTGTGCAAAGCAATTAAAAAGCATATATAGGTTACGTAGCTATATATGCTTTTTATATACATTTGAAAATGATTTTTTCTGCTTCAAACTCAATTTTATAGATATTACCTATTTCCTCAACCTTCTGAATAATACATTCTTTAAAAATAGTTTCATTATCTTTTAAAGTGATTTTTTTATTAAATATAGTAACAAAATCAAGTTTAGTAACTAACTCAAATTTATTTCCTTGCTTACAATATTTTTTTGTGTCTTTATTGATTCTCTAACGATTGATTAAATTTCATTTTTTCATTAATGGTACACTTTTTTCCTGTACTCTCTGCATATAATATATTAATAGATTTTTCTTCTCTTAGAATTTCATCTAAATTATATTTAATATTAATATTTTTAGTTTTAGAAATATATAATACTTTTTCTATCAAACCTGCTAACCTTTTAAAGAATTTCTTTTCCTTGTTAGTATGACCCTTTGCTTCAAAATTATTAAAAGTAAAAATATTTTGGTTTAGTTTCTTATTACTAACATTAATATTTGTATTATTATCATCCATTAAATATTTATATTTAAGCATTTTTAAATTATATTCACAATCATTAAGATATTTTTCTCTAATTGAAATAGTAATATTAAATTTACCAGAAACACCATCATCAGTCTTTTCCATATTTGTTAATGAAATTGCAACATTAAAAGGCTCTTCAGTGGATTCTTTATTTGTTAATTTAATATTATCTCCATCTCTCTTTTCTAGTCTTAAGCTTGTATCAATACGGAATGAATAATCAGAATTATAAATATCAATTGTGTAAACCTGTGCAGGCGGCATTGGTGAAGGACATATATATAATTTTACACCTTCACTACCATATTTATTTGCATGTCCAACTGGATTTTCAAACTCACCTAAAAATTCCTTCATACTTGTAATATTGGGAATTTCAACGGGTTTACCAGTTTTTTCTGCTTGTTCAATTAATTCGTTCAAACCATTTTTTCTAAATTTATCAGCTTCTTCAACAGAATCAAATTTCATATTATACTTTAAGTGTATTGGAAATTTTTTATATGCATCATCTGTTTTTGCACTTGCTTCAAAGCTAATTTTTTTACCGTTAAACTTTGGAACAATTTCAAAATCTTCTTGAAGTTGCTTAGGCAATAGTTTTTTTGTTAGAATATCTGTCCCAACATCTAGACGATCTGTAAATAAATCTTCGATTTTTGTAATATCTTTATAATTGTTATTAATGCTATCTAAAGATAAAGCATCAGTCTGATTATTAACAACTGTTATATCTATATTGCAACCCTTATTTTTTTCAACATTTAATAAACTATTGTTTTGCATTATTATCTCCAGAATCGCTTATTGATATATTACAGTTTTTATTTTTTTTAATATCATATTTTGACTTTTTTTCGACTTTTATACTTATATCTTGTCCAAAAATCTTTTTTACAAAATCAATTATCTTTTTAACAATTTTCATTATATCACCACCAATTAAATAATAATTTAATTAACATAATGACACTTATGACACTTTTTTATATGATACACTATGCATATTAAGTGACATAAGTGACATATCAGTTATTTACACATATTCCTCTTTCCAATGGATTATAGTATTGTTTATACACTCGTTCCATTGCTTGTATGAATCCAAACTTAATGTATTTTCGTGAATATCTCTTATTAATTCAACAAAGTATTTTATATGTATGTTTTTAGCATATATAAAACTTATAATGTCACTATATTGTTCAATTGTTAATGGTATTACAGGAACTGGATTACCCATCCAACTTTCCTTGTTTAAAAGGAAAAATTGCCAATCTGTTCTTTTATTTATAGAATTAGAAATAAATAATCCGTACACTTCTTTACCAGCATCTTGATCTATGAATTTCATAACATGATCAATAACACTAGAGCCTTCGTGTTCCCATTGTTGTACTCCACTCATAAGTGATACCTCTGGTATTAAAATAGTGCCATTATAATAAAGTTCCATATCAGGTGTATTATTTTTACCTGGAGCAAAACTTTTAGGAGTTAAATCTTCTTCTACATCAAAATTTCTAACAACATTTTGATTACCATCTATAGCTACTAAAGACTTCCATGTATTACATTCAAGCCATAATGCAGCCATATCTTCGCTCTCTCTTGATTTAATAGAATCGAATCTATCAGTAATTTCTTTCCTAGTATCTTCATTTTTAGAAGTATATTTAATAAAGATTTCTTCATTCAATGTAGTTAATTTAGTAATTAATTCTTCTTCAAATAATTTTAATTCTGTTGAACTATCCATTGAATTGACTTTAGAATATAATTCTGCAGAATCTAATTCAATCTCCAATTCATATTTTTCATTAACTACATGAATAGTTTTATCTAATAAATTAATCTTATCAACTAATAATGATTTTCGATCATCCTTATTTTCCCAAGGAAGAATTATATTATCCGGATTACCATACCATTCCATATAAGCGTCAAGATTATCATTATTGATAGTTGTAAATGAATATTTGCTATTAATTAATTCAACCTTTTTCTTAGAATGTTCAGCAATTCTAACCTTTTTATATAGCCCTCTACCAGAAATATCAAATAATCTAGTAAAATCAAGTGCTCTCATAATAGAATCTATATATGACAAAGGATCACCTTTATTAGGTTCTTTCACATAATCAAAATATTCTTTTGCATACTTATTGAAGATTTCTTCACATTCACTAGATTTCATTTTATTATCTAGCGCATTATAGTCTGCTCTAAATTTTTTTATAGAATTTGCCAAAGAATCATACTGAGATATATCATTACATAAGAAAATATATGCCAATTCATATCCATTTAAGTATTCAAGATCTAGTAATAATTTGATTATTATTTGTAATGGAAAAACTCTATTTCCATCTTTTATATCACGTCCGTAATTAGTGCATACAGAAGGAAAATTCATTTTTAAAAGTTGTTTTAAAAATAATTCACTATCAAATTTACCTTCTGAAATTAGTTTTCCTGCTTTAGTAACTCTAATTAATCCTTCATTATCAATATATCCAAATCCATAAAATTTATATGTAGCAAGATCATTTCTAGCATTACTTTCAGAATCTGCTTTACCATCTTTAGTACCATTTAGATAATCTTCATAAGATAAACCATTAATAGGAGAATCCTCTTCCTCTAGTTGTGCATCAAAATAATACTTTCTTCTAATTGGGTGAATCTTTATATTATTTGCAGCAAGCTTATTAGCTGTATAATCCCAATTTTCATTTTCTAAATTTGAAAAATATTTAAACCATTGAACTGTTTTAATTACACTTCGTGGTTTATTTCTCCATCCCCAACTCATATAAACCTCCTAAAGATCATAATTAGTGATCAATAAATGTTCAACATCTTTATCATTTCTATTCATAAAACTTACTAAATATTTTTTATCAAACGATTCTATATTAAATCCTCTATCTTTATATAAGTCATATATAAAATCTGTATTTTTTATAATTAACATAAACTTAGCTTTTGTTTTTGATAAGTAATTTGCTAATCTTATTTGATCATCTTTATCAAAATCATTTTTTGCATATGTAGAAAATTCGGTATCGTATGGAGGATCTAAAAACATGAAATCATTCTCTGTTAATTCTACTTTGTTACAAAAAACTTCAAAATCATAATTACAAATTTTTGTTTTACTCATATATTTATTTAATTCATCAGAAGATACGTAATCTATCTTTTTAGAAAAGTCTTTTCTGTTATAACTGATTCCACCATAAGGTACATTAAATTCACCATTAGCATTATATCTAAACATAGATGCATAGCAAAAATCTCTAACAAAATAAAATACTGCGCAATAGAATTCATCACTTAACTTCAATTTTTTCTTATTATTATAAAGGTATCTAAAATACATATAGTAAGCGCTTTTAAAGGCACACTCAATATTACTCATTATATCGCTTACATTCATTTCATTTCGTTCAAGCTCAATTTTTTTCATTCTGTTTAATTTTGATATTAAATTCTTCTTAACTTCTTTAATAAAATTATATAAATTAATATCAAAATCTTCTTCTAATAGACTATTTAATTCTTTAGTATGTTTTTCGACAAACTTTTCAACTAATTCATCAGCACTATTTTTGTTACTTTTAACTTTATCATAAATATCAGATAATTCATTTGTATTATCTTCAACCAAATGTTGAAGCGAAATCCAATTCTTATTTATTTGATTTAAGCTATCAATAAAACCTTTATCATGTTTTTTTATCATTTTATAAAGTAACATTAATTCATCAGATTTATCATTAATAACCGAATTTTCACAATTTATATTTAGATATACTGCTCCTCCACCTACAAATGGTTCAACATATCTATTAAAATTTTTAGGCAAGTTTTTTAAAATTATTGGCAGTTCTTTTTCTTTACCACCTGCCCACTTAATAAACGTCTTTCTATTTTGCATACAATATCCCCCGATCTTAATTTATTAAATCTATATATATAGTTTTACCATCGTATTTCCAAACAGACTTAGATGGATTAAATACATTATCTTTGGTTAATAATCCATATTTTCTGTACATTTCAGTTATTCCTTGTGAAAAATATCTTCTATCTGAACTTATCCTTACATCTTTAATATCATTTCCATTAAAACATAAATCGAATTTATCACAGTCAGAAGGCAATTCATTAAATATTGCACGAGGAATACTAATAATTCTAGCTCTTATATCATTTGCTGTAATATCTTTTTCAATATCACTGACAATATATTCATTAGCATTATCATCAACAATATTTTCAACAACAGAATTCTTTTTATAAAATTTATTTAATTCTTCATAACTAAATACTGGTTTATATACAAATCCAATATTATTTTCAATACAAATATCAACTAGCATTTTTCCGTCAATTAATACAATTGGTCTGTTATCACTTGTTTCTGCTTTTAATCTGGCTGGGCTAGAGAACATAGCAGTAGTAATAACAATTCCTTTTTCACCAGATGCCATATTACCTCTTAGCTTATCTATAATATCAACAGCTATTTTTTCGGATGGTTTAAATCTTTTAGCTTGTACGATATATTTTACAGAATCATCATTATTATTGATAACACCATATCTTATGCCTTCCAAATCAACTCCACCATCTCCAGAACGTTTTGTAACTCTTACTTCATCTAATCCAAGACATTCCAATAATGGTTTTAAAAAATCTTCAAAATCATATCCAGTTTCAAACGATTTATATAATTCTTCAAGTATTGCTTCCTTTTCTTTTTGATCTAACTCAATCTTTTTCATACACAACTCCTATATATCTTTAGGCAACTTACTGTAATCATATTTAGTTGCTATCTCTTTTAATTCTTGTATTTCTTTATCAATATCTTCTAATGCTTTATCTAATGTATAATCAGTTTCTGCGTCCTCTTTTATTAATCTTAAACCTAATTTTATTTCATTTAAGTTTTGCATTATCTTTAATGCTTTTTTTCTTTTATTAGCATCCCAATCTAAAATATCGTATTTAAATAATCTACATTCTTCTATAGTATTCTTTAAATCTTTTGTTGATTTATTTTTAAACTCATCATGAGAAAACCAACTCATAACTTCATTGTATCCAGCCGCTTTCAAAAGTTGTTGCAAAGATAGATCTAATTCTTCCGCAATTCTTTTTAAAATCTCAGGATCTGGTTTAGCTACTCTACCATTTTCTATATCATTTAAAGAAGAATTACTTATTCCAACTCTTCTTGCAAGTTCTCTTTGAGAATACTCTTTTGCAGTTCTTCCTCCAACAATTAATGTAGTTAATGCTTCACTATTGTTCATATTTTTCACTCCCTTAAAAGTCTTCTTATTCTCTTCCATATTCATTATATCACATTTTGTCATTTTTACAAAACATTTTTGTTCGGAATTCTTGACAATTAAATTTATTTGTACTATATTGGTTGCAGTGAACGGCATACTGAACACTTAGAGAGAGGTGAGAAGATGGCTAAATTAAAAGTTCAAAGAGCATTTGATGAATTCTTATTAGATCCTAATCTATCATTAAGAGCTAAAGGTTTTCTAACAATGGTATTAACTAATAATATTACTCATGGTATAGAAATCAAAGAACACTGTACCGACTCTATGGAAGATATTAAAGATACCCTGCTCGAGTTAAAAATCAACAAATATATAAGGTATAACTCTGAACTAAATATTTTAGAAGCAAATGCTGTTCCATACACTAAATGGAATGAAGAAGAAAAAAAATTATAAAAGAAAGGAAGTGATAATGTATGACATCATCAGTAACACTAAAACTAATTGCTAAACAATGGTGTAGTCTAAGTGACTTAATGAAACTTGCAGGTGTTGATAGAAACAATGCATTATATATTAAAAGCACTATTAAAAAGAAATTAGAAAACGAAAACTATTATGTTCCAAATAATGCAGTACCTATGCAAGAAGTTGTTAAATATTTAAATATAGATATTCCATACTTAGAAGGAAGAGTAAAAAAATTAACTAAGGAGGCATAAAGATATGAAGGCTTTTGAAGATTTAAAAGAAAGCACAAAAAAGACATCATAATCGATGGATTAATGAGGTCTAAAGGTGTTTACTTATTAGTATCTAAAACAAAGGTTGGTAAGTCATTATTTGCGTTACAGCTTGCCAACTCAATTGCAAATGGAAAACCATTTCTAGGTCATGAGATTCTAAAGCCTTCACCTGTCTTATATATTACTACAGAATTGTCAGATAGTCAATTAAAGGACAGGTTTAGACAATTTTCTCCATACTAAAATAATATTAGTATATAGTTATTGCCTATATATAATAGATGCAATGGCATATTGTTATTAGACCTAGGATAATAACAACACTAATAAGACTTACATAGTAAGGCTTATAGTGAACATAATAAAATATATATAATTATTTATTATTAACTATCTCATCTAATTTACTTCTTATAATACTTTCTTCTCTACTACCATTAGCAGTTAATCTTATTAATGGTATATTATATTTAGATAGTATATTATTCTTTAATATATCTCTTTCTTTTTGTTTATTATCTTTTTTATGATATTTATATCCATCTACTTCTACCGCTAATAATGGTATTTTACTTATTTTATTATATATTAAAAAATCTATATGAGTGTTATGATGAGAAGCATATTTTCTTTCTTCTTCTGTTAATAATGTTTTATCTTTTATTAATATATTTACGGGATATCTAAAAGTAAATGTTAAGTCTTTATAATCTTCTAATACTTTATTTAGTAAATGATACATGATATTTTCTGAATCATAATTTGATATCTTTTTATGTTTTTTGAAATAGTCTAATCTTTCCTTTTCATATTGTTTATATAATAAATCAAATACTGAATATATATCACTTTCTTCTACTTCCATATTTATATATTTGGTATAATCTATAAAATCTTTTATATTTTGATTCTTTATATTATTACCAGTTACTATGAATATTAATTCTTTCTTTGATATATCTTATTTTTTATTCTAGGCTTTATTATATTTCCATCATAACTTGTTATCTGCCCATATTTTCTTTCACAATTTGTCAAATATAAATAATCATCATTTAAATAATTATCTGTTTCTCACAAAATATTTTTATTGATGACATTTCTTTTAATAAAATATTTAATAATCCAAAATCAAATTGATATATATTATTTTTGTTTATATCTACAAGCTCTTGAAACATATAACTATATCCTAACATTAATATGTTTTATAGTTCTTGTAATTATTCAAACGTTATTTCTTGTTCAGCCGTATTATATATATCTAGTCTATTCTCAATATTTATTGGAGTAACGAGCCAACTGTTTAGCTTACAATTCCTTATAAATGCTTCTATCCTATTTATATCATGTAACTCTCTTAATGTTATAACTAGGCCAAACTTTACGCCTTCTCCATCATTATTATCTAAACGTTCCTTAGTTTTTACACTAATTCCCCACATCTTATTTTTACCAAGTGCCTCTTTATCCCTTCTTAACGCAGATGGTGTTTGAACTATATATTTTACATTATCCCATTTTCGATGATATTTTCGTGCATTACTCTCATATGTAAAGTATCCATCATCATTTTGATGATTTTCGTTTATTGTATCTATTGTTCCATCATCTTTAATTCTTCCAAAGCCTATATCTAATTCTGTATTTGTGTAATCTACACCTTGATTTCTACTACATTTTGGAAAATAACACATGACTGCTTTAGCAACAAAAGGATATTTGCCATTATTCATAGGTACTGGTAAATTATAATTATATGTATCATATTTTTCAGAAATGCCATCAATTAAAAACTTGATTTCATTATTTGGAGAATAAATAATATCATTTATTTTTTGTGGTACAATTCCATAACCAATCAGTGAAGGACTTTCGTTATCTGTTCCATCACTCCATTTTGCTGCTGAATCAATTATCAATGCTTTTGCACATTCTCTACTTAATCCTAACACATCAATTAAATACGAAAGTTTTCGACTGATCCATGGAGCTGCAAAAGATGTACCTTTAACCATATAAGAACCAGTTGAACCACAAACTTTCATTTTTTTATCATTATCACCGCCGAAATAGCTTACATCTGGTTTGTTAAAGAAGGATAAAACTATTCCTCTCCTAGAATAAGAAGCGCTCTTTCCATCAATATTAACAGAATTTACAACTAAAGAGTTAATAGAGTCAGCTGGTGCTCCTATTTTTTCTACATCAGGGTACTTTTTTGATTTATTTGTACCAGCAATAACAAAAATCACATTATTATCATATTGAATTCTATCTAATATTGCTGCCTCAGGAGATATAAAATTTGGATTTATTTCTAGTGAAGAACCGAGTGATAAATTCCACACTCTAATATCTTTATTAGTAGATACAATCTCCTTAATTTGACGCAAAATTGAGAATGAACTCATTTCTGTGGATTTAGTTACACCAAAGTGGCGTACTCTAAATCTGCCACAGCCATCATCTAACTCAGGATTTAAGTTAGGTCCATCTACAATGATTGAAGAAACCATCGTACCATGTTCATAGTCTTCAAAATCTATTATGTCTTCTGGAATAAGAGTGTGATTATCAACCCATTTTGTAAAATAAGTTCTTTCATCAAATAAAGTATCAATAACACCAATAGTAGGTTCATTACTCGGATTAGGAATGTTAATTTCTTCAGACAAACTGTTTTTTTCTTGTATAATTGTATCAACTTTAGACATATCGTTCGTTATCATTGATATTAAATATGGTGCTTTAGCTTTTATCTTTTCTATCTCATCAGGAAACAATAAAACATTGTCCTCTAAAATTCTTGAAGATAAAATATTTACATCCAGCTTGGAAAGCAATTCCTTTATATCGATATCTGTTTTATATAAATTGACAATTACATTTTGGGTAATTTCATCATCATTAGAAGGTATATCAAATTTTTCAACATTAAAACAATCAACAATAGTCTGTGCAAAAAGTGATTTTGACATATTTGTATTTTTTAATTTAATTTTTCCTTCATTAAGTAAATTTAAAACATCATCACTTATAATACCATTAAACTCATCATTTAATATTTTTACGGCTATTTCTAATTTGTGAATTGTTAAATCAATAAATTCTAAAGGAATATAATGAGTAATAATATGCTTAGGTTCACCTTTGCAAAATTTAGCTCCTACCATGGTATCATTGGGCTTAATATTGCCTTTAGAAAAAAGTGTTTTAATCCTTCTTGATTTAGCAATAACATCAACATAATAAATAGATATTAAGGCGCCGGTTAAATAACGTTCATTATTCCAAAAACTTTTCAACTGTTTTAATTCAATTATCAATTCGTTAATATGATGAGCATCAACACAAGTATTCTTAAGCAAATTGGCTGGACCTGGCCTTCCATCATTCCTTCTTTGCGTAAATTCTCCCTTAAGTTGTAAAATGTTATTCATCATCATCCCTCAATTCTCTAGATACTTGACTCTTTGAAATACCAGTTAAAGTTTCAATCTCTCTCACAGTAAACCCATCAGCTTGCAAATCTTTTAATTCTATTTTTTTCTTATTATTTAAGATTAAATATAATTGCTTTAAATAATCACTACTATCATTAATATCACTAAAAGCAATTGATGTTTTAATTATATTTTTTAGTTCTCCTGGATAAGGTAATTTATCAACACAAGAAAGTATTTTTCTAAATAGTTTTATATTTTTATCTTCAATTTTAAATTTCTTCAAAAAATCGTTTAATATAACTTCAGCCACTTCTATTAAGTCATCCTTATCATAATCATTAAAGCTTATAATAGAATCAAAGCGACGTATTAATGCTTTATCAAATGATTTATATAAATTGGTCGTAGCGATAAAAACAACATTTTCATTCAAATTATCTAATTCTTTTAAAATAGACGATGTGGCTCTTCCCATTTCCCTTATATCATTATTATTTAATCTATCCAGAGCAATCGCATCAATTTCATCAAATAAGATTATTGTTTTCTCTGGATGTGGTAAATTTTTTATTTCATCAAAAAGACTGGTTATATTTTTTGATGTTTGTCCTAGTTTACTATCAATTACAACATCAAATTGCACAGAATATAATTCTCTATCTAGTATTCTAGCCAATTGCTTAACTGTTTCAGTTTTACCGGTTCCAGGTTCACCTTCAAAAAGAAATTTATTTATTCCTATATTTCGTGATATTGCATTTATAATACCCATTATTTCTTTTTGAATTTTTTCTGGTAATGGTAAAGGTGAATTGCTTGGTTCAACTCTTTTAAAAAATGTTAAGTCATAAGTCTCCCCTTGTGGAACAAATGTATTCACATTAGATAATAATGACATTATATATTCAGAGATTTGGTAATCTCCTGTTTTATCAAAATATTTTGCAATTTCATATGATTCGTTCCTAAATGCTGAATCATTTTTTTCACAATAGTATCTAATAAGATTAATTATATTTTTCTTTTTCATAGTATCACCTTAAATTTATTATAGCACATCTTGGGACATAAGTATATGTTTTTGGGACAAAAATATGATTTTTTTATTTTTTGTGAAGTGAAAAATGGTAGTTTTCAGCTTCAATATATTAAAATTAAATTTAGTCTTACATCGAATTCCAATTTAATTATTATAAGGCTAAATTATTTTTTTGTATGATACACTACACCTGCATTGGTGATTCAACTATCAAAAGTAAGATAATTAAAATGTCGAAGCAAATCCATGATAGCAGACATTTAACTCTTAATGAAAGGAAAATTATTCAAACTGGAATTGAAAATTGTTCTAATAAATTTAATATTGCTAGAGCAATTGTAAAGCCATAAACTTTTTTTGCACGTCTTACATATAATTGCTATTTCATCCGATCTATTTATATATCTTCCATCACTTCTTTAGGATATATATACTACTGTAATTACATTTATGGTAATAGACAACAATTTATGTTAGAAACACCTAATATTATTAATATATCATCTAACCCCACTTCTAAACTATAAAGCCCTGAAAACTCTCGATGAACAATCCTAGTTATATTTAACACCTTTTCTCTTCTAGTTTTCAAAATAATTTGATATAACTATTATTACTTCATATTCAGTAAGATAAAAAGCTTATTCTTATTAAAGTTATACTCTACCTGCGATTAACAACGTATTACACATCCATCCTGAAATTATTATATCATAGTTTTTTGTTATATATGACTATACGATTACTTTTCTACTCTTATTTATATAATTACTTCTTTATACTATAATAGTATTAGTATATATCTACTGCTTATATATAATAGGTATCTTGGATACTTTTAATTAAGATAAGTTTACTTAGCTTAATTAAACACTAATAAGACTTACATAGTAAGGCTTATAGTGGACATAATAAAGATAATGCATAAGTATATTAAAACTAAGACTTGATATCTTAGTTTATTATTTAGTTAATGTTAATGTTTTTATTTTAAATTCTTTAGTATCATAACCCCATGGATTAGATACTAATCTAGTATTATTTATTATCATATCTTCTTCTTTATGATCATGACCATATATCCATACTGGTGATTTATATTCTTTTACTTCTGTATAGTAACAAGAGTTATTACCTCTACTATTATTTTTATTTCTAAATGGTGGTACATGAGTTATTATTAAATCTATATTATTTGGTAAGTTATTATACCAAGATATGCTATCGTTATGTAGTTTTTGTATTTTATCTTTCTTAGATAATTCTGATAAGATAAATCTTGAATCATTCTGCATAGGATAGTTATATAGTTTATCTACTAATGTTACTGGTTTATACCAAAGGGTATCTCCCGCTAATAAGAAGGTATTATAGGTATATAGTCCTTTAGTATTATTTGTTTTATCTAGTATGATTATATCGTTATTATCTTTAAATATTTCATTTAATCTATATACTTTATTCATACTATTATAGTTATATTCTTTAGCAATAGGATCAGTATAGATATATTTTATTACTGGTATATAGTATTCATGATTACCTAGAACAAATATTACTTTTTTATAATATTTTGAACATGAATATAATAGTTCACTCACTCTATTTATATCTTCATCGATATCTCCCGCTACTACAAGGATATCTCCTTTTACTTGCACACTTATTTTATCTTGGACTAATTTATCTATTTTGGTTATGCTTTCATTTTTACTTATGTAGTGAGTTAAGTGTAAATCGGATACATAGTCAATGTTTAATTCCATGGTATTTTTCCTTTCTAGATGCTTATATTATATAGAAAGATGCAAATTATGTCAAATAAAAAACTATTGACACTTTTATATGTCAACAGTTTATGTGGATAAGTTATTTATTATTACATTTACTTATAAATTCTTCTTCGTGTTCTTTTAAATAGTTATAACTTTCTTTAATAGCGGTCTCTATACTATTATTTTTATATATACTTGTTATTTTGTCTAATAAATTTATATTATCTATTTCTACATTATAAAAGATATCATAGCATTTAAACTTATGTTTATATATTTTTTGTATGCCGTCACTATTTAGTATTGGGTCTATGACTATTTCACTTAAGTACCATAACAAGCTTGGGCTATCAAAATCTTCATACTTCCAATTTGGATATATTTCTTTACATTTCTCAAAGAAAAGGAAATGACATAATTCATGCATACAGGTATCTATTAAATCTTCTTTATTTTTCTTATGAATATCAAAGGCTTTTTCTTTAATGTATCTAGGACATACTGGTATTAGTCCTATTCCTACTGATATTTCTTTATATTCTTTTGGCAACTTTATATTAAAGTAATTACTTATTTCTAACATATATTTATCATTGTATTCATTCCAGATAGTGGTATATTCTTCTCTCAAGTTATTATTTTCTTTTATAAAGTTATTATATCTATCTTGAATTATGTCTTTGATATTATCTTCTTTGGTAAGTCTTTTTAATTCTGGATATAGGAATAATGTTCCTTCTTTTAATGGTAATATATTATCAGTATCTTTAAGTGTCCATGATAGTATGTCAGATGTTTCTTCAAGAGTTAAATATTTAAATTTTAATTTTGGTATGTTATTCATATTTCCTCCTAATTAATTATATCATATTTTGTTTATTTTCTCACGATAATCATCATAATTACCAATATATCTAGTTATGTTCTTATTTTTTATTTCAATTATACTAGTAGCTATTTTATTTATGAAATATCTATCATGAGATACAAATAATATAGTACCAGTAAACTCCTTTAGTGACTCTTCAAGCATTTCTCTTGTATCAATATCAATGTGATTAGTGGGTTCATCTAGAATTAAGAAGTTATATGAATCTTGAATTAAACAGAATGTTTTTAATCTTACTTTTTTTCCTTTTTGTACTGTTATATCTATATTATTTAATACTAAGTCAAAACCAAATGACTTACATACTTTACTTATATTTATATCTGTCATAATATTCCTCCCATCAAAAAAAGTTATATGAATATATTGCATCCATATAACTTCTATTTATATATATAGATGCAGGCACGACAAAAACTCACACCCACATCTCATTTTTTTTACTTTTGGCAATTGTTTTAGCACTGCAAGCCATTTGTCTTGCTAGTGTTATTTGGAGCCTAGTGGGTCTCCAAATAAGTATAATTAATACTTATTATATATAAGTATGAAATATACACTTAAAGTAGTTTATTATTGGTATTTTTTTTGTTATTTTGAATATAATAATAGTGCAATATACTTGACTTTTTATGATAGTTATAGTATCATTGTATTACCGGAGAGAAATCTCGTCAGGTCGATAGCTCAATGTCGATTTTATTAAATTAAGTGTATGTTAAGTACACCGCTTGAGTTGGGGAGAGACTACTAGATAGTCTCTTTTCTTTTTATGGAAATAATAGTTTATGATCGATAATATCAATATCAGGATCAATATTTGATAATGCTCTTCTTCTGGTAGTACCTGCTATTAAATCTGCTGCTTGCACTAAGTAACTCTTACCTGAATCTTGATATGTTAATCTTATTTCTAATTTTCCATATAATATATTTTTATATTTTATATCATAATTAAAATTAGATATTCCATGTAGTAATTCTTCAGTTAGACCATCTTTTAAATTATAATAACCATTACTTTTTGTAGATTGTTCATCTATATTTATTATTAATCTCACATTTTTATGTGGGTTTATTTTTTTATCTTTTATTAATTCTTCTATGGTACTTTTAATTAGTCTTCTTATTGTGTAATCTATGTATCTTCCTTTTGATGCTTTATTATTTATAATATGATTATATACTTTTGTATTATTTATTACTAGGGCAATAGTATAATATTTATTTATGTAGTTCATAATCCTTCTTTTATGACCTTTCTTGATATTTGTATTTTTTATTTCTTTACATTTTTTATTACATTCTCCTTTTGTTTGCCCGCAGTAGGAACATTTTATCTCATTTATTATTTTGCGATACTGAGTTATAAATTTATCTTTTTCTTGTTTTGATAAAAAGACTATTCCTGCATATACTGATACTTTTTCTTTTTTTGTTAATTTACCTGAATCATCTAAATTTATATATATTTCTTGATATTCTTCTTTTTTGTTCATATAAGTGCTCCCTTCAATTGTTTTAATGTTTATTATAGCACTTGCTTTTACTCTTGTCATTATTTTTTAGTAATTTTGTTTATCAACAATATATGTGGATATAAGAAAAACTATAGACATAAATCTATAGCTTATATAAATACTTTTATTTTAGAGACATTTGGCCCAGTAAATTTTTTTGAAAGACTTTGGGCTTTCAAAAACCTCGAACAATGTAGTGTGAGAGGAATATATTACCTTCTACTTTTTCCTTTAGAAGATAATAGTTCTTCTCTTAAACATCTATAATATTCAATACAATTAACATATTTATTTTCTTTTTCATTAAATATCCATATAGCAGTTAAATCTTCTAGTGGAATAGCTCCCATTTGACCATCTTTTACTTTGGTATAAGGTGCTTCTAGTACTGGCCTTTTATCGTAGTAAAATAGTTTGTCACTACCTCTAGTCCAAAATAGTTCATTATTATGACCACCTTTTACTTTATCTTTGCTTCTTGCATATCCACTAGTTATAATATCTTCTACTTGATGCATACCTGTTACTCTATATACATAATTATCATTTGTCTTCATAGCAATAGGACTATCTTTACCAAAAGCTAATTCTCGGGTAAATACTCTATTTCTAGTACTCTCTATTCTATCGTCTTCCATAATATCGTTTTTAATCCTTGAAAATATTGATTAACCTTTCTTTTACTTCCTCTACTAATTTGATCTAAGAAACCATTTTCATCTAAAGAATTTGTTATATAATCTTCATATTCTTTTTCTTTGTCATCTATTAAATCAATTACTGCTAGTATACCACGAATATCTAAATTTAATTTATTTCTTTTTTCTTCAATTAAGCTATTATTCATTATCTGTTTCTTCCTCCTTGTTCTTGTAATGTTTCTCTATTTATAGGCTCCGCATATACATCACCATTTCTTTCTTCAAAGCTACTATCTTCAAAGGCTTTAGATGTCTCTAATTCTCGTATTGCTTCTTCTCTTATTTCAGCCATTACTGTTCTTCTTAATTCACCTTCATACTCAATTTTTGCTTTAGCAGATTCTACTTTTGCTTTTTGTGCTTTGGCTTCACTTTGATACTTTATCTAGTTCATCTTTATTATCAAATGTTGTAGTAATTATTATGTACTGATTCATACATTCTCCTTCTTCTTTATATTGTCTCTTGTAAAAACATTTATATCTTTATATACATTGACTTTGAAATTCATATATCTTTCTACTAAATGATAACCACTAGTGGTAATAGTTAGAGTACAATATTTTTTTCTTTATTTAATATCTTTTCTAACATTTTAGAGGCATAACCTTTGGATCTATATTTTTCTAAAATTACACATGATACAATATAATAATATTCTGATTTATTAATAAACATTTGAGGATTTATCTGCAGGTCGTTTATGATTACCCCATTTATTATAGTATCATATAACTCTTTTTTTATTGGTACTGAAATAATATAACCTACAACTTTATCTCCATCTAGTAACAGTATTGCACTATGGTTTTTATTATATCTTTCTAAATACCAATCTAGATTAATACTTTCTTTTGTGTAAAATGTATTATCTATTTCTTTTATTTTTATTAAATTTTCTTTTGTTAATTTCACTTCTTCAATATGCATTTTAGTAACAGCCTCCTACAATTGATTTTTTTGTATTTTCTATACTCTATTCCTTTTCTATAGTAGTTCTACCACTTATTCTATTATCACTATCTTTAATCCAAAGATAATATTTTTTATATGCAAAGTAATTACTCTCTACTTTGTTATTTTCTATTTTATTCCAACATAATGAATCTATACTAGGAATACTCTTAGTTGTTTTTAGACAGTATTCAGTTGAATCTCCTATTGTTGTTATTATAAGTTTATTATTTTCTTTAGTAATACTTTCTATTTTAGCTGTCATATTTTCATTAGGGCGTGCGTAATACTGATTGTTATCACTATCTGGTAAGATATTTTTTGCTACAATGAAACTAAATACTGATAAGACAAGAATACCACCAAGTACTATGAATGTACTATTATTATTTTTCATTTTTAACCTCCCTGTAATCTTTAAATAATTTTGTATATATTGGTTTTACTAACTCTCCTAATACAAACATTATAAAACATATTCCGATAGTTATCAAGATATAATTTATTTTTATATTTGGTACTATAAAGTATTTACTTATTGGGGTTACTAATACTATGATTTGAACTAATAGTATTAAGAATACTCCTAATGTTAGTTTTTTATTTGAAAAGATGTCTTTATTTAGTACTGACTTCTTAATATTACGACAAGAGAACGAGAATAGTAATTCATGAGTTACTAAGTAGATAAATAATAATGAACCTGCGGTATTTACATCTGCTTCTTTTGCAAAATAGATAAATATTATTAACATTACTATTGATTTTATGATTGCTCCGATTACTATTTTAGCTGTTAATAATGGTGTAAAGAAACTTTCATTGTATTTATTAGCAAGAGTATTTTCCATTTGGTCTTCTGTTTTCTTTTCGAAAGCTAACATAATAGCAGGTATACTATCGGTTACTAGGTTTATCCATAGTAGTTGTAATGTTGTAAACATTTCCATATTTAGTACCATAGATATGAATACTAGAAGTACTTCTACTATATTACCCGCAAGTAAGTATAGTATTATTTTCTTGATATTAGAAGTTATTCTTCTTCCTTCTTCAACTCCATCGACGATGGTAGAAAAACTATCATCTACAAGAATACAATCTGCTACTTTTTTTACTACTTCAGTTCCGGTTATGCCCATGCCTATTCCAATATCAGCTTTTTGAATAGCGGGTGCATCATTTACGCCATCTCCAGTCATGGCTACGACATAACCATTACTTTGAAGTGCATCTACTATCCTTAATTTGGTACTTGGTGATATTCTAGCATAAACATTATATTTTTTTACTGCTTCTTTTAATTCATCGTCTGTTAACTTATCTATTTCTTTTCCAGTAGTGGCTCCTTCATCGGTATCGATAATACCAACACTTTTAGCTATTGCACGAGCTGTATTTATACTATCTCCAGTTATCATAACTATTTTTATTCCAGAATTTTTACAAGTATTAATAGCATTTGGTACTGATATTCTTGGTGGATCCATCATTCCTATTAATCCTATAAATATCATATTATGTTCTGGATCACTTGTGTTTTCTGTTTTATAGGCTAGTGCTAAGATACGAAGGGATTTTTCTGATTCTTCTTCTTCTATTTTAAATATTTTTTCTTTATATTCAGTAGTTATATTATATAATTTATTATCTTCTAGATAATAGGAACAGTTTTGTAATACTGAGTCTAAACTTCCTTTAGTAAATGAATATTCTTTACCTTCAATGGTATTGATAGTACTCATCATTTTTCTATCTGAGTCAAATGGATACTCTTTTACTCTTGGAATATTTATTAATATATTTTTTTCTTCAAGGTATTTATAGATGGCTACTTCGGTTTCATCTCCTAGATATTTGTCGTTATTCTTTGTTACATTTTGACAACTTGATAAACAATAATTATATAGATTTATGTTTTCGATATTATCTTTTTCGGTATATAATTTATTGTTTACATAGATACTTTTTACTTGCATTTTGTTCTCAGTAATAGTTCCTGTTTTATCAGAACAGATTATGTCAGTAGAACCTAATGTTTCAACAGAAGCCATCTTTCTTATGATGACATTTCTTTTAGCCATTTCGGACATTCCTAGGGATAATATTATGGTTATTACTGATGACATCCCTTCAGGGATAGCGGCGACCGCTAATGAGATGGATAACATTAGGATATCAAAGAAATCATTCTTTTTAAGTAGACCTACGACCATCATAACTATTATTATTGCTATTATTATATAGGTTAATACTTTACTTATTTGGTTTACTTTCTTTTGAAGTGGAGTTAGTTCATTCTTATTATTCATAAGGCTTGCTCCTATTTTACCTAGTTCTGTATCCATAGCGGTACTACATACTACTACAAAGGCATGGCCATTGGTTACATTACATCCGGCATAAACCATATTTTTTCTTTCGTATAATTCTTTTTCTTCGGTTATATCTATATTATCTTTCTTGATACTTTTTGATTCCCCGGTTAGGGTTGATTCATTTACTTCTAAGGCCTCTGATGATATTATCCTAGCATCAGCGGATACATAGTCACCAGCTTCTAGTTCTATTATATCTCCTGGTACTATTTTTCTTACATCTATTGTTTCTTTCTTACCATCTCTTATAACATTATTATTAGTTATAAACATTTTATTTAGTTCTTCGATTGCCTTGTCGGCTTTCTTCTCTTCGATAAAACTTAGGGTTGCATTTATTATGACGATTATTAGAATTATTACTGAGTCAGCATATGATTCTTTTTGGATATAAGATATTACTGCAGAAAATACTGAAGCAAATATTAATAGTATTATCATTAGATCATTAAACTGATTTAAAAAGATTATGAAATTTGATTTTTTCTTTCGTTCTGCTAATTTATTTTCGCCATACTCCTCTAATCTCTTACTTGCTTCTTCTTCAGTTAATCCACTTATATTGGTATTTAATTCTTTATATAGTTCTTCTACTTTTTTATTATAATAATTATTTTCTTTCATCTTTTTACTCCTTTATATTAGATATGATAGAATAAACATTACTATCATTATTATTAAGATTATTATTAAGAGTACTTTGGTTATATTTATTAAGATATTTTGATATGGTTTTAGTACTCTTATGCCACAATTACGGCAATACTTATCACTATCTCTTACGACTTTTTTACAATTTATGCATTCTTTCATTGTTGTAACCTCTCTTTTATGATATTTATTATTTCTAATGAACTAGTACTTGACGAATCTCTATGTAAATAATAGTCATGAATGGCTTCGGCGATTACTTCGTCATAATTTACGTTTTCTTTTACTTTTTGACTAGCATAACCAGAGATACTTTTGGTAAATTCTTCAAGTGAAATATTGGTATTATACTTTTTGTTATAACTCTCTATGGATTCTTCGACTAGTTCTTTTGAGTATGTTCCTTTTTTTAAGATATTTAGAATATTTTGATAGCTATTTATATTATCTTTTGTTACTAGTGTTATGTTATCAATATTATTTTGCTTTAACAATGTTACAAATGTTATGTAATGACCTAGTTCATGAGCTATTAATGATTCATAACTAGCATTATTTGGATACCAGTTTTCTTTTAATCCTTTACTTAGAATATCTTTATTTAAGAAATAATAACTATTTAATAATATTTCTGTTTTATTTACTTTGTTATATTCTTTTATATCTAAGTTATTATTTATAAAAGTATTAGTAGGATTGAAATAAGCTATATAGTCTTCGTTACTTGGAGCATTGGTTACTGTTATGTTTGTTAGATAGCCTTTTATATTAGGAAATAACTGATATGTTGTACTTATTACTTCTTTTATTTTGTTTGATACATCTTCATCAACATCACATAAACTTACACTGGGAATATTATAGTTTTCACTTATTTCTTTTTCGATTAGAGATACATTTATATTTCTTTTACATTTCCAAGATTGTTTTGTGATATCTTGTTTTATTAGGTTTATAGCTTCTTCTTTGGTATCAACAACAATATTAGTATATTTATTATTGGTATTCATAATGGATACTTTATAACCATATTTTAAGCTAGATATTTCTTTTTGTAATTCTATGTATGGTCTAAACATATCTTTGTCACTTATTAAAGTCATAGTAATAAAACTTATTATGATAATAGAAGTTAAGGTAAATAATGAACCAATATTATTTTCTTTATATCTTAGTTTATTATCTTTTAGAGATAAATAACCATGAGGAGTTAGTTCTCCGCAGGTGGGACAGAAGTTATCATCCACTTCTAGTTCTTCATTACACTTTATACATTTCATAGTTTCTCCTTTGCTACTTTATTTAATTATATCATATTTTGTCGTATTTGTTTGTAAAAAAATGATATTTTTATTTTTAATGGGAAAATTATATTAGGTGTTAGATATGAATTTTCAAAAACTAATAGAATTAAGAGAAGACTTTAATCTTAAACAAAAGGATATTGCTAAGCTATTAAACATTACTCAGCAGACTTATTCACTATGGGAAAATGGCAGTAAAATTATTCCTTTAAAGCATTTGAATTCTTTATGTAACTATTATAATGTTAGTATGGATTATATGCTGGGGCTTTCTAATAAGAATAGTTTTAATAATGGTAAATATAATATTGATAAAAAGATTATTGGTATGAGATTAAAAGAATTTAGAAAAGAAAAAAATATTACCCAAGAAGAACTAGCTAGTACTCTTAATACTACTCATTCAACGATTAGTGCTTATGAAAGTGGTAAGACTACTATTCTTACGGCTTTTGCCTATGAGATATGTAAAAGATATAATATTTCTATGGATTATTTATGTGGTAGAACGCTTATTTGATACTTTTATATATTATATATACTTTTATTTCAGAGACATTTGGCTCTGAAGTTTTTTTGAAAGACCTTAGGCTTTCAAAACCTCGAACAATGTAGTGTGAGAGGCATATAATTTTTTATTATATTTTTATTATTTTGGTTCATAATATTTTTGAGGAGGATATTTATGAAAGAAAATTATGAATTAATGGAACATATTTATAAAGATGCTGAAATGGCTGTTTATACTTTGACTACTCTTACTAATGATTTAAAAGATAAAGATAATAAAATAAAGAAGACTCTTGAAGATATTCTTAAAGAATATGAGTCTTGGAAAAAGAAGAGTATGAAGTATTTAAAGAAAGGAAAAGCAGAAATTACTGATAGTGGAGTTATGGCCAAAATGATGGCTAAGATGGGTATTAAGAAAGAAGTTATTAATGATAATAGTGATTCTTCGATTGCTAAGATGATTATTAAGGGTGTATCAACAGGGTCTGTGGATATGGAAAAGAAAATTAAGGCTTATGATAAAGATGTTGATAAGAGTGATTTGAAGATAGCGAAAGAATTTTTGAAATTTCAAGAAAAGACTATAGATGAACTTAAAGAATATCTATAGTTTTTTTAATATTTTTATATACAATTATTTATTTATGTGGTAAAATTATAATAGGTGAAGAAGAATATGTTGGGGAGAATTATTGCTATTAATGATAATATTGTTTCAGTACAATTATCTGTTAATATTTATGATTATGATAGTTTAATTAGTAAGAATGTTATATTTAAAGATACTACTGCGATTAGTATTGGGGAAGTTATTGCTATCGGTAATGGTATTATGCAGGTATCTTTAGTAGGAGAAATTAGGGATAATAGATTTTTATTTGGAGATATTTCTAAGCCTTCTTTTAAGGCTACTTGTAATTTGATTGATAATAGTGTTCTTGATATTATTTTAAATAATGATGGACCTAATAGTATTAAACTTGGTAAGTCTTTTATTTATCCTGATTATGATATTAAACTTGATGTTGGTAATTTCTTTTCTAATCATTTTGCTATACTAGGTAATTCTGGTAGTGGTAAATCTTACTCTGTTGCTAAGATTCTTCAGAGTGTCTTCTACCAATGTAAGAGTTTACCTTTCTATTCTAATATATTCTTATTTGATGCTTATGGAGAGTATCAAAGAGCTTTTTCTAGGATACATGAAGTTAATGATAATATTAATTATAAGGTATATACTACTGATTTAAATAGTACTGAATTTGATATTTTACAATATCCTTTTTGGTTACTTGGTATTGATGATTTAGCCTTACTTATGGGTGTTACTTCTAAAGAGCAATTACCAGTTATTGAGAAGGCTTTAAAATTAGTTAGTTATTTTGCTAGAAAAGAAGAAGAAGTTATTAATCAGAAGAATGATATTATTGCTAGATGTTTATTAGATATTTTATTTTCTGGTAAGAGTGCTAGTATGATTAGAAATAAGATTGTTTCTATTCTCACTAAATTTAATACTAGTAATCTTAACTTAGAAGTTAAACTTGTTAAGGGTGGATGGACTAGAACTATTAGACAGTGTTTATTCGTAGAGAATACTGGTGAGTTTTCGGATGTTGAGGTTATTATTGAATACTTAGAAAGTTTATGTTTGGAAAATTTTGAGCTTTCTCTTCCTAATGGGGAATATATGTATACTATGAAAGACTTTAGTACGGCTTTGGAGTTTGCTCTTATATCTGAGGGTACTCTAAATAGTGATAAGGCTTTTGAACTTACTAATATTCTTAAGGTTAGATTTAATAATTTAATGAATAGTAATTATGCTAGATACTTTGAATTTGATAGTTATATTAATAGAGAAAGTTTTATTAATTTACTTCTTACTACTAATGATGGTAAGAAAGCACAGATTGTTAATTTTAATATTAATTATGTTGATGATAGATTTGCTAAGAATTTGGTTAAAATATTTTCTAAGCTTTTATTTGATTATATTGTATCTCTTAATCAGAGAGCTTCAATGCCATTTCATATTGTTCTTGAAGAGGCTCATAGATATGTTCAAAATGATGAAGATGTTGAAATACTTGGATATAATATTTTTGAAAGAATTACTAAGGAAGGTAGAAAATATGGATTACTTCTTGGTATTGTTTCTCAAAGACCTTCTGAGCTTTCTGAAACTACAATATCACAGTGTAGTAACTTCTTAGTATTTAAGATGTTCCATCCTAGAGATCTTCAGTTTATTAAAGATATTATTTCTAGTGCAGATATTACTTTGACTAATAAGATTAAGACTTTACATCCTGGTACTTGTATTATGTTTGGTACAGCTTTTAAGATGCCTACGATTGCTATTTTGGATAAACCTAATCCTGAACCTCTTAGTCAGAGTTGTGATATTAATAAGACTTGGTATATTCATAATTAGTTATAATAAAAAGATAATTCTTGATATTTAGAATTATCTTTATTTTTTATGCCACTTCAGCCTATAGTCTTACGTGGTAAATTAGAGCCTGTAGTCTCTAATTTAATATTCTTTTCTTTTTTGTTTTTTTGATAAGACTATCTTTAAATATATTTATATTTTCTAATATTTTATTTAATGATTTTTTATTTAATTTTATATCAATAATTTTTAAAGCATCTTCTAATGATATATTGGTCATTATTTCTTTATTTAGTTTTTTTAATTTGTTTAAATAATTAGAATCTTTTTTATATTCAATATAGTTATAGAAGGAGATTATTGCTACTGAATAATGTAACATTAGAAAGATTATATTTTGATTCTTATTTTTTTCTTCATCAAATATTTTTAGTGAGTCTTCATATTCTTCTTCATCTTTATATAATAATTTATAACTTTCTTTAGAGACTTCTCCTAGTAAATAGTATAGAAAGGTTATTTTTATTACATGATAGGCTAGTCCTATTAGATTATATAAACTTTTATATTCTTCAATCATAAACATTCTTGCTTCTTCTTCATAGCCTATCTGACTTAGATAATCAGTATAAATTAATTCTTCAGTATAGGCTATTAACTCTGTTAATATAATATTTACTTCTCCTCTTTTTTCTGGAGGTTGATTTTTGTAGTGAGATATTTCATGTACCCATATTATTGAGTCATTTAATAAGTCATTATTATGAACATTTATAGTTTTATCTAATTTTCTATAAAGTACTATTCTTTCTTTTTTTTGAGGATTGATATATGCTTCTTCAGTTATGACATAATTATTGCTACCTGTATATATTTGACTATGGGTTGCTTCTTTAGGAGTGTTTGTACTTAATATATTTAGTATACCATTTCTTGTTATATATTCCATTTTAAAGTCAACATTAATACTTTTATAGAAGTTATCTATTATTTTAGATTTTTCTACATAATCTTTTCTTGTTCCATTTTGTATATCTTGTTTTTCTATATTTAATTCTTGCATATTATAATATAAAAATATAATTAATAGATATATACTTTGCATATTATTAAATAATACTTTATTATCATTATATGTTGTATCAAAAAAATTTTTTAGAAATGAATTAGCAGACTCTTCTATTTCTTTTATTTCATCCATAATTATTTCTTCTTTCTTTTTACTTTTATTTTAGATAATTCTGAAGATATATCACTATATAATTCTTGATGTTCTCTATAGAAATCTTCAAATACATCTCTATTTTGTTCATATATTAGTTCTGTTTCATCAATATATACTTGGTCTTCACTAAATGGTGTACAAGATGGGGTAAGTGTCTTAATTACTTTTTTATTTACTGATGGTATTATTTTGGTATCTCTTACCGCTATTGTATCTGATAAGTAGTCTTCTAATATGGTACTTGGTTTATATATTCTTGACTGAGTTGGATCTAAATAATATGTATTTCCTTGATATACCGCAGTTGTTATTTTATGATTACCGGTTTTTATTGTTTTAGTATCTCCTGATGGTATGGTATACTCATAATATCTATTTAATTCTTCTTCATATTCATGGATTAGATCTATTAAGGGAATGCCTGTTTTTTTGCTTTCTTCACATATTTCATTTAATATTTTTAATATATTTTCTCCTTTGTTTTCTCTCTCTGAGAAATCTCTCTGAAACACATTTAAGGTATTACCTTTTATTCCATAAGCATTATAAATATCTTTTAACATTACTGCTATATGACGACATACTGCTTCACCATTTATAACATTAGTTGGTGATATTCCTCTTATATCTTTTACATTTGTATCTCCAAAATGAAATGTTTTCCCTTTAGATAAATATCCACTTTGTAACATCTTATTATATAGTGTATATAGTTCAAGAGGATGCTGAAGTTCTAATTTTTTATTTAGTTTTACATATTCTGATAGAAATTCCTGATAAAGTTTTTTTATTTGTTGTATTTCTTTAGTATGTTCTTCGGAATTTATAGAAAATAATAAATATGCAGAATTTAACATACTGATTCCTGATACTGTTAAATATTCAATAGTAGTGTCATTAGGTAATAATGCTGCCATACTTACTACTCCTGCCGCTATTAAAGCTAGATCTATTTTTGTTATCAGTTCATTAGTATTATAACTTATATTACTATAAATTTTATCTTTTATATTCATTTTATTTTCCCCCTTTGAATAACGACTATTATAATAACATAATATTTTAAAAAAAGCAAATTTTTGTTTGCTTTACTTTCTTACTATTTTACTTTGTATTTCTAGTGGTGTTTCATAATATTTATTTTTTTCTTTCAACTCCTCTTGATAGCGGTCTTCAAATTCTTTATTTGTTAGATTATATTTATAACCTTCATAAATGTGATCGGCATCAAGAATTATTAAATCTCCTTTTTTTAGTTGAGGAGCATTTATATATTTTTTTAATTCTAATGCTTCATCAGTAGGATATAATGGTGTATTCCAGTGTACTATGTTATCTTTTTTTAATCTTCCAACATTTCGCTTTGCAACATCAGTCCATACTAAGCCTAGGTCTCTTATTTTTTTATATAATTGATATAATTCTTCAGTCGTTACCTCTGTTTTAGTATCTACTCTCTCTGTTACTTCTAGAAATATTTTATTTTCTTTATTTATTTTTATACTTTCTCTTAATAATGGAGTAATTATATATGGATTATTTGGAAAACTATCAGTATATCTTTTTATACCTATTTTTAATACTTTATCTCCAACTGCTAGTACATAAGAAAATGTTCCTTTACCTAAATATTCTATGTCACCATAAGTTTTATTTTCATTTTGACATAATTCTTTTATAATAATTTTTATTGTATCTATTCCCACTTTAAAATCTTTACTATTAAATTTTTCTCCATATATTTCTTTTAATATATCTTCTATGGTATTATCTAGATATTCTTCATTATTTTGAACTATTTTAGATATTTTTGTACTTGTTTCTTCATTTAAAGTACCTTGCTTTTTTAATTCATATAAATCTTTAATATTGTTACTTATGATATTATCAAAGTTTTGATATACTTTATCTATATATAAATTATTTTTTAATAAAAAGGAAGTTAATTTAATGGATATCGTTGAATTAATTAAATATTTATCTATAACATAATTCATTACTTCTTCATTATCTTTTGTTTTATTTAATATATTATGTAGTGTAAAATCATCTATGACTGGTATTAGTTTATCTATATATGATATTATTTTATCATTTGGATATTTTGTTATTCGATTTATAATTGGATATGTATCAATATTATTTTCTTTTAATTTGTTATAATTATTTATTATGGCATCAATTAATTCATCTCCATCATACATTATTAAGTAAGATGTTATCCAGTTATAATCAGAACAGTTCTTTAAAATATAGTCTGCATATTTTCTTATTTTATCTTTATTTCTTTTGCCTTCTTTTAGTAAAAATGCTTCTAGTTTACCTATTCTATTGCTTGATAAAGCTTTATTCAATCTTATTTTAAATATATCCATATTAGTCACCTACTATAATTTTAACATATATTTATTTTGTTTTCTACATAAAATGTCTAATTTAAAGACTTTGGCTTTAAATTATTATAGAAAGACCTTAGGCTTTCTATAAAAGTGAACAACGAAGTGTGAACTTAAAAAATAGTCTAGTATAATTACTAAACTATTTGTTTAATATTTGTTTTAGGAATTCTCCAGTATAAGAATTGGGGTTATTAGATACTTCTTCAGGAGTACCTACTGCTACTACTGTACCTCCACCAGAACCTCCTTCAGGTCCTAAATCAATTATATAGTCTGCTACTTTGATAACATCTAGATTATGTTCTATTATTATTACAGTATCGCCATTATCTACTATTCTCTCTAGTATTGCTAGTAACTTTTTGATATCAGCTTGATGTAAACCAGTAGTAGGTTCATCTAGAATAAAGACAGTCTTACCAGTAGGTTTCTTTTGAAGTTCTTTGGCTAATTTGACACGAGCAGCTTCTCCTCCGGATAGCGTTGGAGCGCTTTGACCTAGGCGAACATAACTTAAACCTACATCATCTAGTACTTTTAATTTATTTAATACTTTAGGATGATTTTCAAAGAAAGGTATGGCTTCTTCAACACGCATATTTAATACATCATATATATTTTTTTCTTTATATTTTATTTCTAATGTTTCACTATTATATCTTGTTCCATTACATACTTCACATGGTACATAAACATCTGGTAAGAAGTGCATTTCTATTTTTTTAACACCATCTCCCCAGCAAGCTTCACATCTTCCACCTTTAACATTGAAACTAAATCTTCCTTTGTCATAACCTCTTATTTTAGCTTCTTTGGTTTCAGCAAAGATATCCCTTATATCATCAAATACTCCAGTATAAGTAGCGGGATTACTACGAGGTGTTCTTCCTATTGGTGCTTGAGATATTTGAACTACTTTATCAACATTCTCTAAGCCTTTTATTTCCTTATATTTACCTGGTTTATCTTTAGAACCATATATTTTTTGAGCTAAGGCTTTATATAGTATTTCATTTATTAAACTTGATTTTCCTGAACCTGATACTCCTGTTACGAGAGTCATTGTGCCTAGTGGTATTTTTACATTGATATTCTTTAAGTTATTTTCTTTGGCACCTTTTATCTCTAGATATTTTTTATTACCTTTTCTTCTTACTGAAGGTACTTCAATTCTCTCTGTTCCTTTTAGGTATCTTCCAGTAATACTATTTTCATTATTCATTACTTCTTCAGGAGTACCTGCCGCTACTACATTTCCACCTTCTAGTCCAGCACCTGGTCCTATATCAATTAGGTAGTCTGCTGCTAGCATTGTATCAGTATCATGTTCTACTACAATAAGGGAATTGCCTAAGTCACGCATTTCTAATAGAGAATTTATTAGTCTTTGGTTATCTCTTTGATGTAAACCTATACTTGGTTCATCTAAGACATATAAGACTCCTGTTAATCTTGAACCTATTTGAGTAGCTAATCTTATTCTTTGGCTTTCACCACCGGATAAGGTGCCAGCTTCTCTTGATAGTGTTAGATATGATAGACCAACATTTATTAAGAAGTTTAATCTTGAATCTATTTCTTTTACTACTATTTCAGATATTTCTTTTTGTTCTTTTGTTAATTTTAGATTAGTTATAAATGTTCTTAGATCTCCTATTGACAAACATGTTACTTCATAGATATTTTTGTTATTTATTAGAACATTTAATACTGATGGTTTTAGTCTTGAACCATGACAAGTAGGACACTCTAGTTCTGTCATATAGCCTTCAATCCAATCTCTTATCCAAGTACTTTTGGTTTCGATATATCTTCTTTCAAGATTGGTTATTATTCCTTCATAGTAATTTGTTGTCTTTCTAGTATTTCCATTTTTGGCTTTATAATTAAAAGTTAGAGGTTCGGTTGAACCATATAATATTAAATTTAATTCTTCTTTGGTTAGGTCTTTAACGGGTTTACTCAAATCAATATGATAGTAGTCCGCTAGTGTTGTTAGTTCAGTATACATAATACTTGATTCTTCATCTAGATTTATTGGTTTGATAGCACCATCTAGAATAGAGATATCTTTATTTGGTATTACTAAGTCAACATCTATTTTATATTTTACTCCTAATCCTTTACAATCAGGACATGAACCATATGGAGCATTGAAAGAGAAGATTCTTGGTTCTAGTTCTTCAAGAGAATAATCACAATATGGGCAAGCATAGTCTTCACTCATGATTATTTCTTCTTTACCTACAACATCGATTACTACTTTACCATGACTTAATTTACTAGCAGTCTCTAGTGATGAATATAGTCTACTTCTTATTCCATCTTTAATTACTAGTCTATCAATTATTACTGATACATTATGTTTTTTATTTTTTTCTAATTCTAAATCGATTGTTAGTTCTTTTATTTCACCATCTACTTTTATTCTTATATATCCTTCTTTTCTTAGCTTTTCAAATAAATCTTTTTGAGTTCCTTTTTCACCTTTAACTACTGGTGACATAACCATTATCTTGGTATTTTCTTCTAGTTCTAAGATTTTATTGGTCATTTCTTCGATTGACTGAGATGAAATAGGGATATGATGATTAGGACAATGGGGAACTCCTACTCTAGCAAATAATAGTCTTAGGTAATCATATATTTCGGTTACGGTTCCAACAGTACTTCTGGGATTTTTGTTAGTGGTTTTTTGGTCAATAGAAATACTTGGGGATAGACCTTCGATGACATCAACATCAGGCTTACCGGATGAACCTAAGAATTGTCTAGCATAAGCAGATAAACTTTCAACATATCTTCTTTGGCCTTCAGCATAAATTGTATCAAAAGCAAGGGATGATTTTCCTGAGCCTGATACACCAGTCATTACTACTAATTTATTTTTGGGTATTTCTATATTTATATTTTTTAGATTATTTTCTCTAGCACCTTTTATTATTATTTTATCCATATTATCACTGCTTCCTTTTCCTTTGGTATTATACCACACTTTTTAAAATTTATAAACAAGAAAAAAATGCTAATTGATAGCACTTTATATTTATTAAAAATTTAGTTCTCCAGGGGATACGGTTCTAGCACCAGAGTCGGCCCAGGGATTATTTATTTTTCTTTCTAGTACCTTATGTTCCTCTTGCTCTTCAGGAATAAAGTTTTCTAGGTCTGGGCTTGTGTAGTTTGCTTCTTTTGGTTCTTCTTTTACCTTGCTAGAATCTTCTTTAACTGAATTATCAAGTTCTTTATCAAAAGTAACCGCAAGTTCATTTATAGGTTCTTCTGGTATATCCATGGTTAGAACTTCATCACGAGGATGAGTTAGTTTATCTTGGTTTACTAAGTTAGTATATTTTGAATCATAAATACTTGCTTCACCTGGTGTACTTGATAAAGTTTCTTCTTTAGGAGGATCCTCTAATGCTTTGGTATCTTCCGGTAATGATATACTCTCTTCTTGTGGAGGCAATGTTTCTTTTTTTGATTCTTCAGATAGTAATTTATTTACTGTATCTAAAAATTCTTCTTTACTTTGAGTAACCGCTAGTAAATCTATTATTCTTAACTTTTCTTCTGGGGTAAAATTATTATTCATACTTGTGCCTCCTTTACACTTATAGTATATATTAGAAAAGAAAAAAAGTAAATATTATAGTTAGTAATTATTTTTATTTGACACTATACTTGATACTTTTTTTCTTATCCTATTAATTATATTATATACAGTTCTTTGATTATTATCTATTATTTCAGATATTTCTTTTGGTTTATAGTTTTGTTCTTTTAATTTAAAAACTAATTCTTCTTGCCAAGTTAATTTACTTATGATTGTCTTCTTTAATTTATTATAGTTATATTCTTCAAATACTTGTAGTTCTGGGTCATACTTTTTATCATATGAGGATATATTTAGATAATCAGTACTATTAAGTGATGTTGCTTCACTTAGAACTCTACTCTTTTTGGTATTGTTTTTTCTAAAAGCATTTTTTAAAGCATTATCTAGGCATCTATTTAAATAGATATTATAGGGAGTAGTATCGCGATAATTATCTATTGTTTCATATAATGCTAAAGTTCCTTCACTTATATAGTCCTCTAGCTCATTATTAGTGTTATTTCTTTGTGAATATTTTCGAGCTTTATAATAAATTAGATTTTTATATTTTTGATAAATTAGGTCTTTTACTTGATCATCATCTTTAGCTAAATATAATAGTTCATAATCATTATCCATATTATACTCCTCTTGATCTATTTATTTCTGCTAGAAAGATGCCACAAGCTACAGAAGCATTTAAACTATTTACTGTTCCACTCATAGGTATTTTGGCTAAGTAGTCGCAATTTTCACTTACTAATCTACTTATTCCCTTACCTTCATTTCCTATTATTAGAGCAGTTTTCATTTTATAATCAATATCGGTATAGACTGTTCCTTCCATATCAGTACCTACAACCCAATAACCATAGTCTTTTAATTTTTTGATGGTATTATTTAGGTTTGTTACTTTGATTATTTTTACTTTTTCAATGGTACCTACTGATGCTTTTACAACAGTTCCTGTTATATCTACTGAACGATCATTAGGTATTATTATGGCATCTACACCAAAGGCTTCGCATGATCTTATGATGGCTCCAAAATTATGAGGGTCTTCAATATGATCTAATAGGACCACTAGTGGATACTCTTTATCGATATTTGGTATGATATCTTCTAGTGAATAGGTTTTAACATCTTCTACTTCTAATATTATACCTTGATGTAAACCTTTACACATTTTATCTAAATCACGCATATCTAGAAGAATAGGATTTATATTTCTTTTTTTGATTAGAGTGATTATTTCATTATCTTTAAATTTATTACTTAGATATACTTTTTTTATTTTATCTTTTGTTTGTAATTTTTCTCTTGCTACATTCTTTCCATATATTTGCATTATTTCACCTCTATTTGCTCTAATATTTCTTTTAATCTATCTTTATTATTTAAGTATAAGTCTCCTAGTAAGGCTTCAAAACCAGTAGATAATTTATAGGTTATGATATCGGTATTTTTGGGGTGATTTTCTTTTTTGTTATTTCTTCCTCTTTTTACGATATCTAATTCTTCTTCAGTTAAGAAGTTATCTTTAGTTAATTTATCTAATATTTTTACTTGTCCTTTAGCGGATACATAAGGAACTGCTGATGCATTTAATTTATTGGCATTATTGATACCTTGTTTTAATAATTTTTCTCTTATATATAAGGATAATACAGCATCTCCTAGCAAGGCTAATACTTGAATATTTATTGTTTTAGTATTCATTTTATACACTTCTTTCTTTAAAAAAAATATTGTTTTTCTTCATATTTAAATGACACATATAGTTTATCATATATAGTTATCTTTGTCTATAATTTGGTAAAAGAAAAGTAGCATTTTTATCTGCTACTGATTATTTTGCATTATTTGTCCAAACATTGATGGTCCAGTTGTTTTTTGTCCTCCTACTGGGATGGGATTATTTACTTGATTAGACTCATTTACTGGATTACCAAAGAATGGATTACTATTTAAATTAGTATTAACTCCCGAATTCATGTTTGGAGTACTATTTATATCTATTTTGAAATTATCTGTTGTATCCATTAGATTGGTTGGTTCTGGCGTAGGTTGTTGATACAAATTACCACTGAAGTTTACTGGTTCATTACTTTGATTATTTACTACTTGATTATCTAATTTAGGAATTTGTTCTCCCATCGGTTGATAATTAGTTGGTTCTAGAACTGGTGTTGGTACTTCAAAGTTATTTGTTTGTAAATTTGGCATAGCCTCAGTTTGATTCATGTTAGGAATATTTAAATTATTTGGTACTTGTCCTTTTTGGCTTGATACTTCTACTGGTTCTGGTGTTGACATTTGAGGTGTTACTTCTACAGCAGGACTACTTGGAGCATTAAATGCTGGTACTTCAAAACTTGGAGTACTTACAGGAATACTTTCTGTATTTACTGGCTCCTCTTTTGGCATATCGAATGCTCCTGAATTAAATGTAGGAACTTCAAAACTGGGCATGCTATTTGCTACACTTTCTTTAGGTGGATTAAATACTGACTCCTGAACAGGTAACTCTACTTTTTCTTCTTTATTATATTTGTTATTAAGATTTTTTAATGTCTCACGAGTAGGTTCTTGTAATAATTCATTCGTTATATCCTCTAACTCTTCTTTTGTAAAATATTTCATATTAGGCCCCTCCTTATTATAAATAAATTATAATATAAAAAAGATAAAAAGTAAATAGAAATATCACTTTTTATCTAGAATAATTTTTGAATTAGTCTGCTAATTTTTTGTTATGCTTTATTTCTTCCCAACCTAAATTTCTTTTAAATATTGATATCATAAGGCATAAGATATAGCTTAATAAAAATAATGGGTTATATAATGTTAATTTTGTTTTTGATACATTTAAATTTAATTTATTTTTTTCACTTTTAATTATTATATAGGTTATACCCGCTAATTCTAAGTAGATTAGTAATAAGACTACTACTAAAGTTTTTATAAATGCTGTAATATCATTTATTGTTAATGAACTTACTATTAATAAAAGAACTCCTATTAAAAGGTATATTAGTGGTTGTACTCCTATTACGGTACTTATTTTTGAACCATAGTTTTTATCTTTATAATCTAGACTTCTTCTAATTTCTTTGATATATATTTTACGAGCTTCAAAATAACCTTTTACCCATCTTGTTCTTTGTTTCATAGATACTTTAAAACTATCTGGTTGTTCATCATAAAAGATAGCTTTCTCATTATAGGTTGTAGTTAAGTTATTCAAAGTACTATATAGAGTTAATTCATAATCTTCAGTTAAGGTATTAAAAGGGAAACCTTGCCAATCTTCCACTAAAGAACCTTTGATATAATATCCTGTTCCTGATATGGTTAAATTATTGGTATATTTACTTTTTAATTGATTACCAATTGTATTTATCATAGAAAAGGTTAAGGCAGAAGAGGCTGCTACTAAGGTAGAACTATTTTTAGTATTACGATAACTTATGCCAATATCATAACCTTCTTCAATACTATTTATCATTTCTTTGATATAGTTTTTATCTAAGATATTATCGGCATCAAAGATAAAATAGGCATCATATTTTTTATTTTTTGATAATATTTCTTTAATAGCATCATCTAAGGCATAGCCTTTTCTTTTTTTAGTTAAATCTTTTCGATAGATGATATTCATATTATGTTTTTTGACTATTTCTACTGTAGGATCTTCTTTTGATTCTACAATTATATAGACATCTTTGGAATTTATTTTTTTAGTTTGCTTTTCAATACTAATTAGAAGTTGTTCTATTACTTGAGATTCGTTACGTGCAGGTATTAAAATACAATATTTATTAGTTACTGTATCTGACTTCTTGGGACTATTGTTATTTCTTGTCATTACAAAGAAACTATATACTAACAAGAATAGTGAATAAATTATTAATAAAAAACTTATTATTGTTGTCATCTTACCACCATATTCGTATAACTTTTCTTCATTCTTTCATCATTATATACTTTATCTAAAAACTCACCATATCCTGTCAGTGGTTTATAGCCTTCATGTCTTAGTCCCATTCTTATACATGCACTAAATGATATAAACATATCTATTGTTATTACTACTAATAGAATGTAATAAATTAGATTTCCTAAATTATATGGTATCTTTTCTATTTTGTTTGATACAAAGGGATATATTTTAACCATTAGTATATAACATAATAAACCCCAGAATAACATATATGGTAAAGTTGTTCTGCCATTTATATTTAATAGATATGTTGAATAATCCCATGATGTTGTTCCAGTAAAGGCCTCCTGCAAGAAGCTTATTAGATATTCGAAGGCTCCTCCTATTAAAGAACCTATTAAGAAATAATCTAATTTTTGCCTCGGCTTTCTAGCAAGAATATATACCATGATACATGCTCCCCATCCATATATTGGAGATAATTCTAAATATAATAGCCCTCTTTTAGTGGAATAATCTAGTATTCCATAATTGATATAATTCTTAGTCATAAACAGTATATCTTCATAAAGACAACCTAAGAAACTAAAAATGACAAAGATTAAAAACATTTTCTTAAAAGATAAACCTTCAGCGAAGGGTGTTCTATCTTTTAAAAGATATTCTTTTATTTTCTTCATACTGCTAACTCCTTTTATATTAAATTATTTCTTTCATATATATTGATATCATATTTAGTATATATATCAACTTTTCCTTTTTTAGTAAACTTTATGAAACATAAATCTTCAATTACGATGTCTTTATCTTTTTCTAGATTGAATGTTATTTTTTTACATTCTTTTAATTTTGGATTATTATGAGTCATTTTTGTTATATTTAAGTTATTAGCTATATATATAGTAATATTATTATCTGTATAATAATCTAATCTAATATAGTCTTCAATTACTAGAGAACCTTTTCCTTTTAACTGATAACTTCTTGGTTTTATCTCTTTTTTAGGAGTTATTTTTTTTATTTCTTTTAGAGATAGACTATTTAGAATACTACCTTCATTTAATAAGCCCGGTGTATCTATTATTTTTAAATTATCTAAGTTTATTTCTATTTTATTTAGGGTCGTTGAAGGATATAGACTAGTTGTTACTTCTAGTTGTTTGTCGGTATAGTTTTTTATTAGTTTATTTATTAGAGTTGATTTACCTGAATTAGTCATTCCTACAAAGTATATTTCTTTATTACTTTTATTATATTTTTTTATTTTGTTTAATAAGCTATCTAGATTGTAATTTTTTATTGAACTTATTATTTCAATATCTAGATAGTTATTAGTTATATTAGATACATAATTTATTAATTTATAGTCCTGAACTGATTTTGGTAATAAATCTTTTTTGGTTAATACTAATATTACATTATTAAATTTATTTATATATTCTAAATTAATATTTAATAATGATGTTAAATAGACTACTAACGCATCTTTAGGGATACTATTTAAAATATCAGTATAGTCTTTATTATTTAATGTTACGGCTTTATATTCACCATAATTTTTTAATTTAAAGCATCTTAAACATAGTTCATTATCTATATTTTCGGTATATCCTTCTTTATTTATATCTTCTGTTTGAAGAGTAATGCCACATCCTGTACACTTCTTAATCATAATATTCTCCTACTTTAAATATTCCTTTTTTATTCATTTTATTTATTTCTTTTCTTTCTATATAACGATGTATTTTAGTAAATGGCATATCAATATCAGACATTGGATTTACTAATACTGTTGTTATACCTACTCTATTACCACCATAGATATCTGTTACTAATTGATCTCCAATAATTGCTACTTCAGATAAGTCTAATTTGTATTCTTTTAATACTTTTATGAATTTTGCTTTTCTTGGTTTTCTAGCAGATGGGCAACAATCAATATTTAAATATTTTTTAAATGGTTCTAGTCTATTTCTTGGTGAATTAGAAAATATTATTACTGTAAAACCTGAATCTTTTAGTTTATCAAAATGATTTTTTAATTTTTTAGTTGGTTTTTTATCTACATATGGTACACAAGTATTATCTAAATCAAAAAGTAAACATTTTATACCATTTTCTTTTAATTTATCGTAATTGATGGTATAGATACTTTTTTGATAAACATCTGGATAAAAATAATTCATATATAATTCACCTCGCTATAAATATTATACTATATTTTTTTTATTATTGAAAGTTAATGGTTATTTTTCTTTACTTTAGTTAAATTTATGCTCATAACTAAAAGGGATAAAGTTAAAATTATAGTAACTATATTTAATACTACCGCACTTTGAGTTAAACCCGCTAGTAGGAGGAGAGTATAACCTGTAACTCTTCCAACATTTAATGTTACTTCTCTTATGGCATTAAATTCACATTGATTACTTTTATTTACTATTTTGCTATTAGATAAATTAAATATTTTAATTTTTCTAACTAAAGATAGTATTTCTGCAAATATTACATAACTAAATTTATATATTATTACTGTAGTATTTGTTTTTAATATTAAAAATATTATTAAAGATATTACTGGTATTATACTTGATATTATTATTACTTTTTTATCATCTCTTTTATTATAAATTAAACCATATATTTTTACTACTAATATTGATAATAATGTTGCTATAGAAGTTATTATTCCTAGATTGATATTTGTTTTAAAGGAATTTAATATTAAAATTACCATTACTGTTTCTAAAGCCCCATTACAAATGTTCATACCAATAAAGAATTCTCCTGCTAAGCAATTTATTACTTGTTTATTCTTTTTGAGTTCTAGCCAAGCTTTTTTTAAATTGTACTCTTCTAAATCTCCATTATGATTATCAGTTATGAAAAAAGATAATATTATTTGGATAAGTGATATAAATAATACTATAACTGCTGTTAATATATAATTGGTTATAGTTATTATACTACCGAAAATTATTGGAAATAGAATACCTACTACTGATATGGTTATAAATAATTTTACCATGTAGTTTGTTCTTTCGGTATTTTTTACTTTATTTATAATGAATAAATTATATGGAAAATAATAACAACTTGCTGATATACCATATAGTATTGATATGATTGGTAAATAATTTATTATTTTTTCTTTTAATAATATTATTATTAAAATATAAATAAAGTTTAATATTATTCCTATTCTAAATATTTTAATTCTATTTCTTTTTTCTGCTAGGGCTGCTACTACTAAAGTGCTTAATGCCATTGTTGCATATGTAAATATATAGTATATAGCTATATTTAATATACTATTAGTAGATGTACTTATAAAGTAAGCTGTTAAGAATGGACCAAGAAATATGGTCATTATTTTTTTGATTGCATCCATTATTATTATTATATTTTGTTCACTTTTTATTTTTTTCTTCATTGTTATACCTCTTATTTAATATATATTTATATTGTATCATATATTTTGGTATAATTAAATGTTTATTTTTATATTATTTAATAGGTGGTATGATGTTATTTAATTTATTTAATCTTTTATTTGGTAACCTTACTTTTTTTAGTGGTGCTTACTCTAATAATGTTTTTCCTGATCCTTTATCTAAAGAAGAAGAGGAAAAATATATAGAAAGAATGATAAATGGAGATAAGGAGGCTAGAAGTAAACTTATTCTTCATAATCTTAGACTAGTAGCACATATTGTTAAAAAATTTGAATCTACTTATAATGATGTTGATGATCTTATTGGAATAGGAACTGTTGGACTTATTAAGGGTATTGATAGTTTTTCTCCTAACAAGAATGTAAGACTTACTACTTATATTGCTAAATGTGCAGAAAATGAAATTCTTATGCATTTTAGAGCAGATAAAAAGAATTCTAAGAATGTTAGTATTTATGATGGTATTAGTTATGATAAGGAAGGAAATGAGGTTACAATACTTGATGTTTTAAAAACTGAAGATCCTGATTTTAATGAAGAAATATATAAAAATGATAATATTAAATTATTAAAAGAATATATGAATATTCTTACTCCTAGGGAGAGGGATGTTCTTACTAAAAGGTATGGGCTTGATAATAGCGATGAAATAACACAGAAGGAAATTGCTAAAAATTTGGGTATATCTAGAAGTTATGTTTCAAGAATTGAAAAAAGGGCAATAACAAAAATTTTAAGAGAATTTATTAAAAATGATACTAAGAAATAGTAAAATCATAAATAATTGTTGACTAAAAGGCAATTTTATGGTAAAGTTAATTACGAACTGATGAGGAGGGAATACGATGAAGAAAGTAACAACTAAAAAAACTAGATCTGTAAATAATAGACCTAACTGTTTAAAAATAACTAAAAGTACTCAAAAAGTTAACTTTACTACTGTTACTGATAAAGATGGTAAAAAAATTAAGACTAGTGTTAGTGAAGCTAGAACTATGAAGAAGAATAACAAGAAAGCTGCTTAATGAAATGGATTTATATCCATTTTTTTATTTGTCCACAGAAGTTGTTGATAAATAAAAAGAAGACTAGTTACTAGTCATTCTATTTAAAATATTCATCAAATATACTTTCATTATATTCTTCTATTGAATAGTAATAGAAGGCACCTGCTTGATTTTTATATTCTGTATTTCTTTCTTCATAGTTACTATTATTAAAAATATTTTTTATTTCTTCATCAGCAGAATCTAATACTATTGAACCTGCCAATACTTCAAAAGTATAATTTTGATTATTTATTTGATAAGATACAGTTAAGTGATCTCTATCTTGTCCACCTCTTCCTAGACTATATGTTTTTACTAATTTATTTGTACTTATTTTATCTAGTATTTGTTTAAGTTCTTCTTTAGATAAAGTTACTTCTTTATCTATATCTTGAGAGTCTCCTAACTGAGTATTTCTTTTTCTAGATAATTTTATTTCTGATATATTATAAGATAATAATTTATCAGTCCAGTTTACTTCAGTATTATTATTTTCTATTACATCATTTTTATTGTCTAATTTGTCATTTTTATTATTTACATTTACTTTACCAGTTAATACTAATGTAAGAATTATTAATAATAAAATTATAATTATTGTTAGCATTATGATTATAACATTTTTACTTTTATCTTCTTTCATTTGCTTTTGTTCATCTCCTTACTTTCTTTTATTTTATTATATCATATTGTAATTATAATTACCAGTGTTTATAAAAAAATATGACTATTTTCTAGTCATACTTTTCTTTATCTTTTGGCATTTCTTTTAATAGTTTGTTATAGTATTCTTTACCTAGTCGATATTCTTCCTCAATTATTTCTTTACTTGGTTCCTTTTTATTTTCATTATTCATATTAAAAGCTCCTTTCTTTATTTATTATAAAGAGAGGAGCTATATTTATACTAGTGTTTTTACTTTTTCTATCATGTTATCACTAGTAGTTATGTATGAACCTACTACTGCTATGTCAGCAGTATTTACTAAGTTTATGGTTTTATCATTGATACCACCATCTACTTCTAGTAAAATATTTTTATCTTTTATTAAGTTCTTTATTTCTTTTATTCTATTTGGACTGTTTTCTAGGAATGGTTGGCCACCTTGACCTGGTTCGACAGTCATTATTAATATTAAATCGATATTATCTAAATATGGTATTAACTTATTTATGTCAGTATTTGGCTTAATAGATATTCCTCTTTTAAAACCATATTCTTTTATTTTGTTTAATATATTTTGAATATTCTCTTCTATTTCTAAATGAATTGTTATATATTCAATATTTTTTAAGTCTTTTATTTGTTCGATATATGATAGAGGTCTACTATGCATTAGGTGAATATCTAGTTTTTTTTCTGATACTTTAGATAGTTCTAATGTTTCTTCTACTGGTATAGATATTTGTTTAACAAAATTACCATCCATTACATCGATATGAAAATATGATATATCAGTGTTATTTAATATTTTTATTGTTTCTTTTTTATCTTTGGCATTTAGTATCGATACTGATATTTTCATTTTTGACCTCCTATAAATGATTTATAATTGTTATATCTAGATAATAATATTTTATTTTGTTCTACTAGTCTCTTTACTTCACAGTCATCTTCTTTGATATGCATACAATCTTTATACTTACAATTATGTAAGTTATCAAACATATCTTTCATATTATCACGGATATCTATTTTAGTCATTCCACGGAAATCTACTGATGAGAAACCAGGGGTGTCTGCGACTAAAGATGAATCGATATCATATAAAGTTGTACATCTTGTTGTATGTTTTCCACGACCTAGAGCCTTGGATATTTCATTTGTTTCTAGATTTAGATTTTTATCTAGTTTATTTAATAGAGATGATTTGCCTGCTCCTGATTGACCAGCAAAGACTACTATTTTACCTGTAATTAGTTTTTTTATTTCTTTGATATCATTATTTGTTACTACTATGTAACCGATACTTTGATAGTAGTTAAATATCTCTTTAATATTTTTTTCTTCCTCTTCATTTAGTAAGTCTGTCTTTGTTAAGCATATTATTGGTTCTATATTATTATAAGATATTATTGTTAGTAGTTTATCTAACAAGTTACTATCAAAACTAGGCTCTTTTACTGATGTTACAATTAATGCTATATCAACATTAGCTATTTGAGGTCTTATTAGGGAGTTTTTTCTAGGTTTTATTTCTAGTAAGTAATTATTTATATCATCTATTATTACTTTATCTCCTACTAGAGGAGTTATTTTATCTAGTCTAAACTTTCCTCTTGGCTTGCAGATATTTATCCCCTTTTTTGTTCTTACTGTATAATTATTACTTTCGTTTTTGATTATTATACCTTCCATATTTTATTCCTATTCTGTTTTTTTATCTTTTTTATCATCTTTTGGCATTAATGAATCTGTTGGTTCTGTTTTATCTTCTGGTTTCTTTGATATAGTTATTTTTAAAGTATAACCATTATAAATTGGATCTCCAGGATCTCTGCCTTGTGATAATACGATGTTTTCTTCTACATCTGTTGTTTCTTTATATGTTATATCTAACGTTAAATTATTTTCTTTAGCAAAATCTTGTACCTTTGATAAAGTCCATTTTTCTTTAACCATATCTGGATATACATCTACTTCTGGTATGTATAGTATTACTGAATCATTAGCATATAATTTTGTTTCTTTTTCTTTATCAAATTTTGGCTCTTGATCTATTATTTGCTCTTCTTTGTCTTTATAATCAGATGTATTTTCTACTTCTTTGGTTTTCATTTCTACTTTGATACCTTTTAATTCTAGTTTTGCTTTTATTTCATAATAATTTTTACCAGTATAGTCTTCTAGTAATAGGTATTCTTTACCAGAAGATTCTACTATTGTGATAGTACTTCCTTTGGTTTTTGTTGAACCCGCTTTTGGTTCTGTTCTTATTACCTTTCCTTCTTCAATATCAGCATTTTCTTCATCTTTTGTAGTATATTTTAAACCTTGTTTTTCTACTTTCTTTATGGCTTCTTCTAAGGTAAGACCTGTTACATCTGGTACTTTTACTTCTTTGACATCATGATTACTTATTAGTAGATATACTACTGCTAATACTATTAGAAAGGCTAATAATATACCTGCCAATATAATTGGTAGTTTATTTTTTTCGTCTTTTTCTTTTAGTATTGAATCATCTGTTTCAGTAGTTTCTTCTTTATCAAGAGGTTTATCTACGACGGGCTTCTTTGGCTCTTTTGGTATAGGAGCTATTACTTTGGTTTCCTCTAAATCATTTTCAGGATATTCATATACTAATCTTTTTTCGTTATCTCTTTCTAAAGCAGTTTGTAAATCATTATACATTTCTCTTACAGAGTCATATCTATTTTTTGGATTTTTAGCAGTTGCTTTTAGAATTATATTTTCTACTGATTGTGGTATTGTTGGGTTTTGCTTTCTAACACTAGGAATTTTTTCTTTCATGTGTTTTAAGGCTATTTCAACAGCAGTGTCTCCTTTGAATGGTACGGAACCGGTTAATAACTCATACATTAATATTCCTAATGAATATATATCACTTTTTACTGTTGATCCCTTACCGTTAGCCTGCTCCGGTGGTAGATAGTGGACTGAACCCATTACTGAGTTTGTTTGAGTTAATTGGGTTGAATTTAAAGCCATTGCTATTCCGAAGTCAGTTATTTTGATACGACCATTATCTTCAATCATTATATTTTGTGGTTTTATATCTCTATGAATTATATAAGCTTCATGAGCGTGAGCTAAACCATCTGTTAACTGACTCATTATATCTATTACTTCTGTTAGGGTTAAGGCTCCTCTTTTTTGAAGTAATTGTTTTAATGTCTTTCCTTCGATATATTCCATTACAATATAATAGTTTCCATCTTCTTCTCCAACATCATATACTTCAACGATATTTGGATGTGATAGGTTTGATACTGATAAGGCTTCTCTTTTGAAACGACGAATAAATTTTTCATCGTTTGAAAGATCACCTCTTAAAACTTTTATAGCTACTTTTCTTTCAAGAATGGTATCTTCTGCTAGATAGACATTGGCCATTCCCCCTTCACCGATGGTTTTTATTATTTCATAACGATCATTTATTTTTTGACCTTTAGTTAGCATTACTTATCACCACTTTCCTTCTTCAGATAAGCTATTGATATGTTATCTGTTCCACCTCTTATATTACTTTTTTTTATTAATTTTTCTACTTGTTCTTCGATTGACGATTTACTATTTAATACTTTTTCTATTTGTTCATCTGTTACCATATTGGTTAATCCATCACTACATAGGAATAAACCGTTTATGGTATTATCAATATCGAAGATATCTATTTCGATTGGATCATTAGCTCCTAGTGCTCTTGTAAGCAAGTTCTTTCTTGGATGAAACTTGGCTTGTTCAGGAGTTAGTTCTCCGGTTGAGACTAATAAATTTACTAGGGTATGATCTTTGGTTACTTTATGTAATTTTTCATTTTTTACTACATATCCTGATGAATCTCCTATATTTCCATAAAGGATATAGTCATCTGTTTTTATGGCTATTACTAGAGTTGTTCCCATTCCTTTACTTTCTGGATGAATAGAGGTATATTCAAATATTTTTTCATTTATTTCTTTTACTATTTTTCTTAACCAATCTATTCCTTCTTCTTTTTTTCCTATTGTTTCCATACTTTCGAAACTTTGAACAATATGTTCTATTGCTATATTTGAAGCTATTTCTCCAGCTTTATGTCCACCCATTCCATCTGCTACTGCGAGAATGAATTCATTATTTTTATTGCTAACTATTATTACACTATCTTCATTGTGTGTTCTTACTTTTCCGGCATCTGTCATATAAAATGTTTGCATTTTTTCACTTCCTCTTAATTATTAGCTCTTAATTGACCACATGCAGCATCAACAGAGCCTCCAAATTCTTTTCTTATTGTTACATTTATCTTATTTTTCTTTAGTATATCATAAAACTTCATAATTTTCCACTCTTTTGTTCGTTTAAATTCAATATTTTCTGTTTCATTATATGGTATTAGATTAACATAACAATTTATTCCTTTTAATAATAAGGCTAATTCTTTAGCATTTTCTTCGCTATCATTTACATTGTCAAGCATTATATATTCAAAGGTTACTCTACGATTTGTTTTATTTATATATTCTTTTATTGTTTCCATTAATTCATTTAAAGGATATGCTTTATTGATAGGCATTATTCTACTTCTAAGGGTGTCATTAGGAGCATGTAAGCTTATGGCTAGGTTTACTTGGCCTTCTTCATTCATAAACTTCTTTATACCAGGGATTACTCCACATGTTGATATGGTTATATGTCTTGAACCGATATCGATTCCTTTACCACAGTTTATTATTTTTACAAATCTTAAAACATTATCATAGTTATCAAATGGTTCTCCTATTCCCATTAATACTACATGAGTTATTCTTTTATTTATGTCTTCTTCTATTTGAAGTATCTGCTGTACTATTTCATAAGCTAATAGATTTCTTACTTTTTTTAATCTTCCGCTTTCACAAAAAGCACAAGTCATATTACATCCTACTTGAGATGATACACAGATACTTGTTCCGTAATCGTGAAACATTAATACGGTTTCTATCTTGTTTCCATCTTCTAATTCAAATAGATATTTATTGACATTCTTGCCTTGCTGTTTTATTAACATTTTTATTTTATAGAAAGAGAAATCTTGTTTTAGTTTTTCTCTTACTTCTTTACTTATATTGGTCATATCATCAAATGATGTTACTCTTCTTTTATATAGGGCTTCATATACTTGAACTGCTCTAAATTTTTTTTCATTTATTGATATGAAATAGTCTTCTAATTCTTTTATTGTTAAATCATATATATTTCTCATTTTTTCACTTCTAACTTTCCATTATTATTATACCAAAAAAAATATGTTATTAAAACATATTTTGATTATTTTTCTTTATGTTCATGATGATAATGTCCTCTTATTCCATATCTTTTGGTTATTGGATCTTTGAATAAGAAGTTTTTTATTGGTAATAATGTTAATACCATATAGGAACCGAATATTATAAATAATACTATTACTGATATGTATGTATAGAAGAAATGTAATGATTCTATATTTATTATATAGTAAAATACTAGATTACTTATAATAATAGTTAAATAGAATATTGTGATATCTATTGGTAATATGGCTTTTTTGGTTATTAATTGATAGGCATAAAATAGTAATGGTATTAGTACTATTATTACTAATATACTTAAGGCTTTGGCTTCAAAGTAATTGGGATTAAGACCATATACTGCTCCATCATATAATGTCCATATAAAGGTTGGTGTTAAGGCTATTTTGATATGTTCCCAAGTACTTTCATTAACTGCGGCAAAAAGGGATACTACTTTATTATGTCCTGACCATTCATACATGAAATGTAAAAGTGTTCCTATTACCGATATAAAAATTATGGCTATTACTATATTCATATATCCTCCTATTTATAATATAATTATATATTATTTTTTTATTTATTACAACTAGTTATTTTAATGAAATCACAACAATTAAAAAATGAGTAATTCCTTATGATATATGGTTTTACTCATTTTTGCTGTCAAATAGTTATTTATTATTCTTTAATAATCTTAGAGTATTTAGAATACATAATACTGTTACTCCGACATCAGCAAAGACAGCCTCTAGCATTGTTGATACTCCTAGTAGAGTTAAGATTAGTACTAATAGTTTTATGCCTATAGCAAAGATTAGATTTTGATTTATTATCTTTCCTGTTTTCTTAGATATGTTTATAGCAGTTATTATTTTATCTAGGTTATCATTCATTATTACTATGTCAGATGCTTCGATAGCAGAGTCTGTTCCTAGGGCTCCCATTGAGATGCCTAAGTCTGCTAATTTTAATACTGGTGCATCATTGATACCATCTCCAACAAAGGCTACGATGGTTCCTTCTTTTTTGTTTGTGATTATTTTTTCTAAATAGTTATATTTATCGCTTGGTAACATACTATAGTTTACATCTTCGATATTTAGTTCTTTTGATATTTCTTCGGCTTTTTCTTTGGTATCTCCAGTAAACATATGAACTTTTATACCCATATTTTTTAATTTAGTTATTGTTTCTTTAGCAGTACTTTTTATTTCATCTTTTATTTCAATATCTGCAACTAGACTATTATTTATTGTTAGATATATATTACTACTTTCTTCTTTGATAGCACAGTATTTAGGGTTTCCTATTTTTACTTTATCTTTTTTATAAGTAAATTCTATTCCTTTCCCTGATACTTCTTTGAAATCTTTGATATCATTATGTGATACTTCTTTATTATATTTTTTTAATACTGATTTGGCAATAGGATGATTTGAAAGTGATTCTCCTTTAGCAAAAATTTCCATTATTTTATCTTCAGTATATTCTTTATTATGGATATTTATTTTTGATATATAGAACTCCCCTGTTGTGATAGTTCCTGTTTTATCAAAAGCTATTTCTTTGATATTTTTGATACTATCTAGATAATTACTTCCTTTTACTAGTATTCCTTCTCTAGATGATGCTCCAATACCTGAAAAATATGATAATGGTATTGATATGGCTATAGCACATGGACAAGATATTACTAGTATTGTTAATCCTTTATAGATACTTTCACTATATGTTAGATTTGTAAATAGTGGTAATAAGGTTGCGGTTAGAAGGGCGATTATAATTACTCCTAATGTATATTTAGATGAGTATTTGGATACTACTTTTTCGGTTTTGGTCTTTCTTTCGGTAGCAGTTTCTACTAATTCTAATATTTTATTTACTGTTGAATCTTTATAAATTGATGTTACTTTTACTTCTAGTAAACCTCCTTTATTTATACTTCCTGATAGGATATTATCACCAACTTTTACTGATATTGGAAGTGATTCTCCGGTTAGAGCACTTGTATCTAACATGGAAGAACCTTTTACTATGGTTCCATCTAGTGGTACTCTTTCTCCTTCTTTGACTACGATTATATCTCCGACTTTTATTTCGGTTGTTGGAACTACTATTATTTTATTTTTTTCTTTTAGATTTGATGTTTCTTCTTTGATATCCATAAGTTCGGCTACTGAGTTACGACTTTTATTTACAGCCATGCTTTCTAATACTTTTCCTAAATCATATAAGAATAGGACCATTAATCCTTCATGAGAATCTCCTAGTGCAAAAGCACCGAGAGCAGATATTGTTACTAGGAAGTTTTCATTTATTACTTTCTTTCTTAATTGTTTAATAGCGGTTAATAGTGTTTTATATATTAGGATTATGTAGGCTACTATTATTAAGATAGTATTTAAATAGTTTGGTAATTTTAATACTATTCCAAGTAATCCTATTAATCCTCCTAGTACTATTCTATAGATATCTATATTTTTATTTTCTTTTATTTTATCTTCACTTAAAATAGCATCTGGTTCTATTTCACTTACTATTTTTTTTATATAAGTAAAAGCATCTTTTAAGTCTGTCTCCACTGTTACTGTTGATGAATTAAAATTAACGATTGCTTTTTTGATATTTTTATCTTCATTTAATTTATTTTCAATGGTTTTAGCACAATTAGCACAGTCTAGATTTTTGATATTATATTTATATTTCATTTATATGTTCCTTTCCAATATTAAATAGTTTTTTCACATGGTCATCACTTAGTTCGTAGTAGACTGTTTTTCCTATTTTGGTATATTTTACTAATTTTGCTGATTTTAGTATTCTTAGTTGATGTGAAATGGCAGATTGTGTTCCTCCAACTAGTATTGCTATATCGCTAACACATAATTTATTTTCTAATAAGACATTTATTATTTTTACTCTTGTTGAATCTGCAAATACTTTGAATAGTTCTGCTATATCAATAATTGTATCTTCTTCAAGTAATTCTTTTTGTATTTTATTTATATCTACATTATCTATCATATTATTTCTCCTTATTATATATGAATATATATTCATATATTTAAATAATATCACTATTACTAAAAGATGTCAATATGTTTATATTATTTTTTATCAACCATATTTATTATATATAAGTTAATTATTATGTACTTATATTGTTATATATACATACTAGAGTGTTGTTAAAACTTGTATTACATTATTTATCCCAATAATTTTATAAATGTTTGTTGAAATTTATAAAAGTTTATGCTATTATTATAATGAGGAGTGAATTGATAATTTAAGAGAAGAAAGAAGTTGATATTTTATATGAAAAGCAAAAGAAAACAACATACTAATTGGATAAGTGTAATATTAATTACTATTTTTTATGATTTATTTATTCAAACTAATCCATCTAAAGATATTGCTTATAATCAGCAATGGCTTAACGAGCGATTAACTGCAGTTGGTAAATTAAGGAGGAATAAAGTACTAAATATATGGTATCCAATTAAATTTATTATTGTAGGTTTAATTTTTGCAGGGATTATAGTAAAGGTTTGTTCTTCTGATTTGATTACAACACTTTTAATTCTATTGGATGTAGTTATTGTAGGAATGTTAATATGGTCAAATAGAAATCCTAAATAAATTTATATTTTATGAACTTACTTATACTTTTAAATAACTACAGTTTTGAGATGACAAGCTCAAAACTTTTTTCTAATGACCTTGGGCATTAGAAAACGGCGAACAACATAGTGTGAGACGATACTGAAAAAGAATCTATTTAATAGACTCTTTATCTTTATATTCTTCTAGTGTTAGGTTATTGTTATAGATATTACTGGCTATATTTCCTACATATCTTAAATGCCATGGTTCATAACTATACTTGGTTATATCTTCTTTTCCTTCGGGATATCTTAAAATAAATCCATATCTATGACTATTTTGATGTATCCATTTGGTTTCTATTTTATCTTCAACATCATGTTCTATATAACATTTTCCATCTTTATATATACAAAAATCTAAAGCTAATCCTGTTTGATGTTCACTCTTACCAGGAGATGCTATTCTTGTTATGGCATAGGTAAATCCTTTTTCTTCTAGTAATTTATTATATATTTTTTCTTGATAATCATAGTCTCGATAGCCACTTACTATATCAATATGATATCCATATCTTAAAGCTTCTCTTTTTAGTTCTTGAAATGCTTCTAGGGCTTTATTGTCTAGTAATATGTTTTCTTTATATTCACTATGAACATTTTCTAATGTATTTGGTATATATGCTCTTGGCAGGGGATTATCTTTATTTACTAAAATACTATAATCCATAGATACCTCCTACTGTATTATATGTTATAAAAAAAGAAATAGATACTATTTTAATTTATCTATATCTTTCTTTACTTTATTTATTTTTGTATTTAGAGTAGTTATTTTATCTTCTAAGTCTTGTTTTTGTTTTTCTAGATTTTGATTATTTTCTTTGATTAATTCATAATTTTCTTTAATATTTTTTAGATTTTCTATCTCTTCAGTTAATTCTTGATGTTCTTTTAGGTAGTTATTTAATTCTTTATTTTTGTTACTTAAATTTATTTTTTGATATAGGGTATATACTAGAAGGATAAATATTATTAGGGTTATTATTATGATGATAGGTGGTAATATTTTGTTTACTTTCTTCTTTTTCATTAGTAATATAACGCCTTCTTTCCATAATAGTTATATCTTTCTTTGAAGATACTTTTTGATTGGTATTTGGCTTTACCATCTATTGGATCAGATATTATGACTTTATCTTCGGTATAACCTATTATTACTACAGCATGCTCATTGGCCTTCCAGTAAATTGTTTCTCCTGTTGGTTCATATATCCAAGACTGTGATATATATGGGACTGCTAGTGACATGGAGGTCCATACCATAACTGGTTTGCCGGTTTTTACTACTTCTAGTATTTTTTCAAAACTGGTTCCTGTTGCTATTTTGATACCACTTTTATATTGGCTAGCAACATTAGCAATTGGTTTTTCATATACTCCGTAAGCATTTAAACTATAGGGATTACCTATAAACTCTACCTCAGGATTGCCTCCATATAGTTTACCATCTTTGGTTATAGGAACACTTCCCTTTGGTAATTTGTTTATGATATCATCTGGTGTTACTGCTACTCCATAGTAATTTAGAAGAATGGTTATGGCTACTGATTCACAACCGGTCGGGTAGTTAGGATACTGATTGATAAAGGGTACATTTGAAATATAGAAACTATTTTTTTCAGCATTTTCTTTGACTAATTTATAGTATTCTTTTTGAAGACTTGATAGTTTATCTTCTAAATCTATGATGGTATTTTCTAGTGATGTTATATTGTCTTCAAGATCTTTTAAGATTGTTTTTTCACTAGTCATTATTTCTTCTATATCTTCATCACTGAAGGTAGAGACTGCGAGTAAATTGGATACTGAGGTATTTAAGTCTTCTTTTTCTTCTTTTAAAGTACTTATATTTTTCTTATCTTTTAGGTCTTCTTGTAATATCTTATTTGATGCTTTTAGTGATGATATATCGTTATTTAGTATTAGTATTTCTGATATCATTAATAGTAATACTATGGTAAAACCTAGTAGTGTTTTTTTCATAACTACTCCTCTTTTCTTTTTTATAATTTGGTTATGTTTGGATGGCCTTTCATTAGTTTTCTTATACCAAATGGATGTGGAAAGGCTACGGTTATGATGGATTTATCAACACTTATTACTATTCCTTCACCAAACTCGGTATGAGAGATATGTTCTCCTACTTCATAAGTGGCATTTTTGTCGACAGTCTTTCTTACTTTAGTTATTATTTTTTCTAGTTTTTTAGGTCTTTCTTTATCGATATATTCTTTATCTATTTCATCAATAAATCTACTTGGTTGATTTCTCATTGGATTACCAAATAACATTCTGGTATCTGCTGATGTTATATATAATTCTTTTTTGGCTCTTGTTATAGCGACATAACATAATCTTCTTTCTTCTTCAATAGCGGAATTACTTCCATCATTAATAGCATTATAGTGAGGGAATATTCCTTCTTCCATACCGACAATGAAGACATAATCAAATTCTAGTCCTTTAACAGAATGGACTGTCATTAGGCTTACTCTATTTGAACTATCTTGGTGTTCGGACATGTCACTTACTAATGAGATTTCGTCTAGGAAGTCTCCGAGTGAGGCAGTTCCGTATTCTTCTTCATAACTTTTGGTTACACCTTTGAACTCATTTAGGTTCTCTAGTCTTATTTCATCTTCGAGTAATTTGGATGTTGATAGTTCTTTTTTGATGCCGGTTTTTTCTAAAATTTCATCTATTAATTCAGTTAGTGATAATGATTCACTAGCTTTGGTTAGGTCTTCGATTAGGTTTTTGAACTCTAGTTCTTTTCCTTTGCTTATTGTTTCATATAGAGATAATTCTCTAGTTGTTGCTTCTTCAGTTAAAGTCTCAATTGTTTTATCTCCGATTCCTCTTCTTGGGGTATTTATTACTCTAAGCAAACTTACATCATCTTTATGATTATTTATTAGTCTTAAGTAACATAATAGGTCTTTTATTTCTTTTCTGTTATAGAAGTAGAAACTTCCTACAACTCTATATTTAATATTTTTCTTTAGCATTTCTTCTTCGATAACACGAGACTGGGCATTAGTACGATATAATACGGCGATATCTTCTTCGTTTATGCCTTCACTTAATAGTCTTTTTATTTCAGTTCCGACGAATGATGCTTCTTCTTTTTCATTTGCCACTTCTTTATATTTTATTTTATTACCAGTTGCATTATTACTCCATAGGTTTTTATCTTTTCTTTCATGATTATTTTTGATTACGCTATTAGCGGCATTTAATATGGTTTTGGTTGAACGATAGTTTTCTTCAAGTAGGATTGTTTTGGCCTCAGGATAATCTTTTTCGAAGTTTAGGATATTCTTGTAGTTGGCTCCTCTAAAGGCATATATTGCTTGATCATTGTCTCCTACTACGAAGATATTTCGATACTTTGCTGATAGTAATTTACTAAAGGTATATTGGGCTTCATTGGTATCTTGATACTCATCTATTAGGATGTATTTATATCTATCTTGATATTCTTCTAATACACGAGGATAGTTTCTGAATAGTTTTATTGGTAGTATTAGTAAGTCATCAAAATCTACGGAATTACCATTTTTTAGTTTTTGTTGATATTCTTTATAGACTTCGACTACTTTGTGATCAAACTCTACTTTAGCAAATGAATCTATACTCATCATTTCATTTTTAGCAGAACTTATTTTATTTTTTATTTCTCTTGGGTTATATCTATCTTTAGACATATTTTTATCTTTTAATATTTTCTTTATGATTGTTAGGACATCATCACTATCTATAATAGTAAAGTTTTTTTCATAGCCTAACATGCTATAGTTTTCTTTTAATATTTTTAGGCCTAAGGAATGGAATGTTGATATTTGGATATTATAGGCTTCTTTTCCTATTAATCTTACTACTCTATCTTTCATTTCTTTAGCGGCTTTATTAGTAAATGTTATAGCTAATATGTTATATGGACTTATACCATTTTCGATTAGATTTACTATTCTATTTGTTAATACTTTGGTTTTTCCTGAACCTGCTCCTGCTAAAACAAGCATTGGTCCATCTATATGATTAACTGCTTTTTGTTGTTCTTTATTTAATTCTTGTATTTGCATCTTGTTACCTCACTTTTCTCTATTTCATTGTATCATATTTTAGAGATATTATAAAGGGTAAGATATTTATTTTGTTATTTTTTGTCACTTTAAGTCTTGGGTCTTAAAGTGCTATTTAAAGCCAATTTTTTTTATTGTCTTTAAATAGGATACCAGCCGTATTTATTATAAAGTAGTTAGGGTTATATAATTTTTATTGGTTTATTAATAAAAAAACTTAATAGTTTGTTGTCTATTAAGTTATTTTTTACTTTTTTTGTAATGGCATTTCGGATAATTACTGCAACCAATGAAAATTCCATATTTTCCTTTACGCTCTATTAATTTACCTCCACAATCTGGACAGATCATATTATTTTTCGAACTATAATCTTCCATTTTATTACTTTTACCCATATTACATCTATCACATAGGGTTTGAAGATTACTCATGATAGTTTTTCCGCCTTTAGATACTGGAATAATGTGATCAACGTGAAGTTTTGCTCCGTCTTTAGCTGATATACCACATAATTTGCAAGTAAAGTTATCTCTTTTCAAAACATTATATCTAATATCATCATTCATAATTTTTCTTTCCTGCTTTATGGTTTCTTCGTATTTATTACCATTTTGCCATTCTTTATACAATTTAACTAAATCTTCAAAAGAATAGTTTCCATATCTAGTTTCATTAACCTTTCCTGCATTACTTCTATAATAAACTTCTAGCTTTAATTTTATTAAAAACTCTTTTCTTTTATGAATAGAATCATTTAATACTCTATTTTCTATTTTTTGAAATTTTTTTAATGAATAATTTGTTTTATTTTCAGATTTATAATTAATAATTTTATCTACTTCTTTGGTATATTCTTCTAATAAATCGATATTATATATAGCATTTTCTATATCAGTTCTAATTAAATCAATATTATTTTCTATATGATATTTTATAATACTTGATCCTGTCACTCTCTCTAAACTTTTTCTTGAGTATTCGCGGTCTATAATATTATGTTTTTTCTTTGTTATCCTTTTAAAATGATATTTTTCGTTTAATTTATTCAATTCTTGTATTTTTATACTTGATTTTGATACTTCTTCATTTTCTTTTTTTATCATTTTTCTTATTACAAATATATATAATATTAGTGGAAACAAGCCTATCAAAGTGCTGATGACTACAATTGTTTGTTCATTTAATGCTAATAATTTAAATAATATATATGATGTATAATAACTAATATAACCACTAATGATAATTAATGTTGTTTTTTGCCATTTCTTCATATTTGACGCCTCTTTTTTATTATAACATACATTTTAAATAATCAATATATAATTTAACTAAGCAATTTGACAAAAGTATATATTTATGCTATTATTAGTATGTAAGCAAGGAAACTTGCATAAAATAAAAATAGGAAACATTCAATAGTCACAATTGAGTGTTGCCAATAATTTGGTTTCACCTGACTTAAAGCATTAAGTTAGGTGATTTTCTTTTTAATTAAATGTTTTAAATAACAATATAATCAAAAGGAAGATTGTCATAGTTTGAAAGAAAATTAAAAAATCTTTCTTGCTCATAATATCGCCTCCCTTCCTTAATAGAAGTTCGGCAAGCACCCAACTTATTTGAATATCTCCTAATACAATTATAACATTTTTTATATCTTAAAAACAAGCGAACACCTTAATATTTATGGTGCTTTCTTTAATATTTACTATAACTTTACAAACAATGTAAATAATTCATAGACTTCTACTGATGGCTATGAATTACTATAGAAAGACATTAGGCTTTCTATAGCAGTGAACAACGAAGTGTGAACTTAAAAAAAAGAAGGATTTATTTTTTCCTTCTTTTAAATATTTTTACTAGTAATTTTATTATTTTATCTATAAACCATAACAATGGATTTTGTCTCTCTAATTCTTTATCTAAGTCATTATTATTTATATTTTTTCTAAGACTCCTAATTCTAAATCTTTTATTGTATATAAGTGCTCAATTTTATCATAGGCATCTTCTAGATTCAGTCTAGATTTATTCCAACCATTTCCGTCTGTAATCCAAACAAATTTAACACCATTTAGTTTATTAATTTCATTATTTAGTTCTACATAACTTTTTGCAGTTTCATTCGGTTTAGATCCTTGTGTTCCATAAAAATTCACTTCCATTACTATTAATTCGTTATTTGAAGGACTCTTAAAAACAAAATCAAACTTCTTTGTTGCCTTTCCTATTGCACATAGATTTGTTCCATATTCTTTATCAATATCTTTATATTTCATTTGTTTTTGATATGGTACTCCAAGTTTTTTTATGAATTCCTCTACTAAATCTTCCATTATTTTTCCACTACGATTTTTTCTACTATTTGAATCTAATCCCACTTCTATCCCTATCGCATAATCAACAAGATTCTTAATTTTTCTATTACTTATTAAGTCAAATAATCCACTATTTTTTAAAAAATCCGCATAATTGTTGATCGGCTTGTCAATTTCTTTAAAATCGTAACAAATAAATTTTTCTTCTAGAAATTTAAAGTCCATATCTTTTATGGAATTTAACATATCTACTGTTGATGCATTAATTATATGAAATTTATATTCGTGAGTTGCTAATAAAATCGGTATTGATTTCATTATTTCTGGATACTCATTTATTAAGTCAACAAATTCTTCCTCTATATTTTCTTTTCCAATCAGGCTATTTAATAAGTTTAAATGTCTTTCATAATCTTTGATATTTAAATAAACTTTAGAAAAATCAACAAAAAAATCCGCTGGGGTTATACTTTTTTTTAATGATAACATTAAGTCATTAAAATTTCTTTTCACTTATATCACTTTCCTTTCTCCTTATTGTTAAATCTAAATATTCTTTTTCTTTTTCTATTCCTATATATCTTCTTTTTAATCTGTTTGCCGCTATTCCTGTTGTACCGCTTCCATTAAATGGATCTAATATTAAATCATTTTCCTCTGTAGAAGCAAGTATTATTCTTTCTAATATTTCAATTGGTTTTTGTGTTGGATGTTTACCACAAGTCTTTTCGCTAGGCTTTGTTAAACTAGTTTCCCATACATCTTTCATTTGCTTATTATTATTTATTTTTTTCATTAGTGAGTAATTAAACTTATGTTTATTTTTTTTGTCGGCTTTTTTAGCCCAAAGTATTGTTTCAGTAGAATGAGTAAATGCTCTGCAACTAATATTTGGAGGTGGATTTAATTTTCTCCAAGTAATGTTATTTATTATTTTAAATCCCTCTTCTTCTAATGCCATTCCTATTGAATAAATATTATGCATGGTTCCACTAATCCAAATAGTACCATTTTCTTTTAGTATTTTTTTACATAGTCTAATCCATTTTTTATTAAATTCGTGTTTTTCTTTTATACTAATTGCTTTGTCCCATGGACCTTTATTAACTGATACCATCTTTCCAGCACTACAAGATATTCCATTATTTGATAAAAAGTATGGTGGATCTGCAAATACCATATCAATACTATTTGGCTCTATATTTCTTAGTACTTTTAATGAATCTCCTTGTATTAATTTGAAATTATCTTCTTCATAATAATATTTTTTTATCATATTATTTATCCTATATATTATAGGTCAAAGCCTCTTTTATTTTCATAATTTGTAATAATAACTTCTTCTACTTTGCCTCTTTTTTTACCATTGGCGTTGATACTTCTCTTTGCTTCTATTAAATGTATATTATAATCTTTATAAAGTTCATTTATTAGTTCAGTATTGTGATTAGATAACATTACGTAGCAGCCTTTGTCTGATAATTCCCTATATACTCTGGCTAACCTCTTTTGTTGTTCTTTCCCAAAGCCATCCTCTGTATAACTATTGAAAGTTGAGGTATCTGAATCATATGGTGGGTCAAAATATATAAAATCTCCTTTTTTTGCTTCTTTTACCGCTTCTTCAAAATCTGTTGATAATATTTTTATATCATTGTAATTTAAAAATCCACATATAATTCCTAAGTTTTGTCCTTCATAGGTATTTACTTTTGTTTTTTTACCAAATGGTACATTAAATTCGTTTTTACTATTTACTCTGTATAATCCATTAAAACAAGCTTTATTTAAATAAATTGTTCTTGCTGCTCTTTTATAATCTACTACTTTATTAAATTTTTTCTTATCTCTATCCATATTTCTTATTGTATAATAATATTCTTCTGAATGTTTCATTTCATGAGTATTTAGTTCTCTGCACATTGCTTCAAATTTTTTTTCATCTTTAATACATTCGTATACATTCATAAGTTCTTTATTTGAGTCATTAATAACTGCATTCTTTGGAGATAATTCAAATAGTAATGCTCCCCCTCCAACAAATGGTTCATAATATGTATTAAACTCATCAGGAACATATTTTTTTAATTTATCTATTATTTGTCTTTTTCCGCCAGCCCATTTTACAAATGGCTTTCCTTTTATCATTATTTCACCATCCTATGTTTATTATAATCTTGCTTTCTATACAATTATAACATTTTTTACATGCTAAAAACAAGCGAACACTTAATATTTATTATATTTTTTGCTATGTTTGATAATTGTTTTTATTTATCCTATTATTTATTAGTATGTAAATAATAAAATTTATATAAAATAAAAAACAGGAAACGTTTAATAGTAATAATTGAGTGTTATTAATAATTTAGTTTCAACTGTAAATGCAATATAGTCAATCACAATTCGGTTATTTGTGACTTTTTTGTTCGGTTATTTGTAAATTTTATGATAATTAATATATACTTAAAATCAGAGACTATTAATAGGCTCTGATTTTCTATAGAAAGACATTAGGCTTTCTATAGCAGTGAACAACGAAGTGTGAACTCTAAAAAAGAAGGATTTATTTTTTCCTTCTTTTAAATATTTTTACTAGTAATTTTATTATTTTATCTATAAACCATAACAATGGATTTTGTCTCTCTAATTCTTTATCTAAGTTATTATTATTTGTATCTTTATTATCTTGATTGTTATTATTTTCTCTATTTTTATCTTCTTTTTCTGGTTCTTTAGTTGTCTCTTTATTATCTTCTTTTAGTTCTTCTACTGGTGGTTTAGTAGTTGTAAACTTACTATAATTATTAGTCCATGCTGCATCATAATATGTATTTTCTGTTCCTAATGCCATATATAATCCTTTATTATAGTGGTATTTTTTTACTATTGACTCAGTATTTTTAGTTAGTAACATTTGCCCTCCGCCATAACCTGCTGTTTCAGTTAGGTAGATATCTTCAGTGTTATATATCTTTGTTCCTACTATGAAAGGTCTGGCTCTAGTTTCTGATAGTTTTTCGTTTATCATATTTAGAAATCTATCCCAACCCATATCTAGTGTTCTATGAGGACAATATTTATTAGTGTAATCTTGGTGTTTTGTTACTTTATCGATATCCCAATTATATCTATTTAATATGTCTACGATTAGGTCAACTGCATTCTGTTCGGCTTTAATAAATCTGTCTCCTCCTGATAGTGAATAACATATTTCAATGGCTATTCCTTCTCTATTTCCTTTACCATTTCCGTCACTGGCGTGCCAACCATTTCTATTTTCAGGCAAGCCTTGAACTATTTCTTTATCATCTACAGCATAATGAAATGATGTTTCATAGTCATTATTTGTCATATAACTTATTTCATTTCGAGCAGGAGCATCGTTAGCGGTATTATGAACTACTATTCTAGTTGGTGTCATTTCATAAGGGCATTTTAGGTAGTATCTACTCTCTGGTACTATCTTCTTTACTATGTTTACCATTATTTCCCTCCTTTATTAATTTTTCTATATTATGAATAAGATTATATCCTGTTTCGGCGAATAATCCACTTAAGGTTATGGCTAAATTGAAGTCTTTGGTTATTATAAAATAGAATATTGATACTGATAGTCCAATTACTATGTTTTGTATTATTATTAGATTGTTATTTACATAAGGACATCTTTTAGAAATAAAACCAAGTATCCATGTTAATGTCATAGTAAGTAGGGTTATTACTAGTTCGGTATTTTGATTTATGAATTCCATGTTTTTCACCTCTATTCATAATCACTTTATTTTATGTGAAATTATTTTTTATTGTAATAGAGATTGTCCTTAGAAATAAAAAAAGATTATATTTCTATAATCCTTATTTCCACTCTTTATATATTGTGTCTGTTGCCATAGCATTTAATGTTAGATCAGCAAAGATATTTTTTTGATATGCAAAGTAGGCAGCAGCGGCGATCATGGTAGCATTATCTGTACAATATTTTAGTTCAGGGAAAGATATGTGAATGTTTTCTTTTTGACATTCTTCAGTTAATTTTTCTCTTAAACCGGAGTTTGCTGACACACCACCCGCTACGACAAGATTTGATACTTTATATTCTTTTATAGCTTTCATTGTTTTCTTTGTTATTATTCCTACGACTCTATTTTGGAATGTCGTACATAAATTTTCTTTGTTTATGGTGTTTCCTCTTTGTTCTTCATTATGTACAAGATTTATGACAGCGGATTTGATACCACTAAAACTAAAGTTATAGGTACTATCGTCTAGAGGATATGGTAAGTTATAGGTATCTTTTCCTAGATGGGCTAGTTTATCTACTTTTGGTCCTCCTGGATATTCGAGACCTAATACTTTGGCTACTTTATCGTAACATTCTCCAACAGCATCATCTAGAGTACCTCCTATTTTGGTAAAGGAATAATCTTCTTTCATATAGATTAGTTCGGTATGTCCTCCACTTACTACTAAGGCTATTAGGGGGAATGTTAATCTTTCTTTTAGGTTATTGGCATAGATGTGTCCTATGATATGATGAACTGGTATTAATGGCTTTCCTGTTACTAAAGAGATTGTTTTAGCGGCTTGTACTCCTATTAAAAGACTACCTATTAGTCCTGGTCCATATGTTACTCCGATAGCGGTTATGTCTTCTAGTTTCATATTTGCTTTGGATAGAAGTTCTTCTAGTACTATACTTATGTTTTCAATATGGTTACGACTAGCTATTTCTGGTACTACTCCTCCATAATTTTTATGAATATCTATTTGACTTAGCACAATAGTGGCTATTTCTTCACTACCATTTTTAACAATACTCATACTTGTTTCATCACAACTTGATTCTATTCCTAATATATATACATCTTTCATTTACATCACCTGTTTTTCCATTAGTATAGCATCTTCATCTCCATAATAGAATTTTCTTAGGGCTACTTCTCTAAAGCCAAACTTTTTATAGAGATTTCTGGCTATTTCATTACTTACTCTTACTTCTAAAGTTATATTTACGACATGTTCTTCGATTGCTATACTTATTAATCTACCCATTAATTTGTTTCCTATTTTTTGACCACGATATTCTGGCTCAACAAGAATATTATCTATTTCCATGCGATCATAAATAAGAGAATATTTTAGATATCCTAATATTTTATCTTCTTCAATATATTCTATATATTTTACATAGGGACTTGGGTCATCTTTTATTACTTCTCTTAACATTTTTTCTCCATCGCTTCGGGTAATTTTAGATAGATAGGGTTCACACCATGTGGATTTTCACTTTTTAGTTTCTTAGTATATGATACAATTTGTTCTACTTGATATGGTGTTGTTTGGTCTATAACTACAGGGGAATATTTTTCTTTTAGTTCTTCTACTTCTTTAAAGGAAGTAAACTTCTCTTCAATAGTATTATATTCTTTGTCATATACGCCAACATAATAATTATTGTGTTTGGCATCTATTGTTGTTAGTAAATAATTTCCGGTATGACCTAGTACTCTTGCTTTTAAAGATGTTATGGTTACGATTCTTATTTTTTTGATATAAGCAAACATCTTGGCTATGGTTACTCCTATTCGGATACCGGTAAATGAACCTGGTCCATTTACGACGATTATTTCATCAACATTATCTGGGGATAAGTTATTATTTTTTAGAATATCACTTATATACTTAGTTACATATATGGAATGTTTTCCTGGTATGTATTCATGTATTTGAGATAATTCTTTTCCATCTTTTACTAAGGCAATAGATACATCTTCAAGTGATGTATCTATAAATAAACTTATCATATTATGGCCTCACATATATTTACATATTTTTCCCCATGTGGTTTTAATATTAATATTCTTGTGTTATCATCTGCTATTTTGATTTTGATATCTAATCTTTCTTCTGGTAAGATATCTTTTATCATATCAGCCCATTCTATTATGGTTACTCCACCTTTATCAAAGTATTCTTCTATTCCTATATCTTCATGTGAATCTTCTAATCTATATACATCCATATGATATAATGGTAATTCTCCGACATACTCTTTTATTATTGTAAATGTTGGAGATGTTATCTCATCTATTCCCATAGCATGAGCAAATCCTTTAGTAAACATTGTTTTTCCACTACCTAAATCACCATTTAAACATATTACCATATTTGGAAACTTTTCTGATTCTATGTTTTGGGCTATTGCTATTGTTTCATTATCACTATGTGATGTTATTTTGTATTCTTCCATCTTTTTTCACCTTTCTTTTTGTCATATTTATTATAACAAATATTACATACAAAATACAATAGTTTTATATTTTTTTTACATTATTATTTTATTTTTAATATCACTGTAAGTCTTAAATAGTCTTACAGTGCTACTTATAGCCAATTAAATTGTCTATAAGTAGTATATCAACCATATCCATTATATAGAAGCAAGAAATATATAATAAGGCATTAAAAAAATATCTAAGTTTTATTTTAGATATTCTTTAATAATTAATCTCCTATTCTAACATTGACACCATCAATATTTTTATATACACGTTTTTCATTTTTAGAAACTTTTTTCTCTATTTCTTCTTCTAAATCAAAGCCTAGCATTTCAGATAGTCCCATTAAATATATAGCAATATCCGCTAGTTCTTCATTTAGATCATCTTTTTTCTTTCTCCAAGCATCATAAGCTTCTGCTACTTCACCATATAATAAACAAAATTCTTTATTTACATCAGTAGTATTAAAGCCTTTATTTACTTTGTTTTGCCAAATATCTTTCTGTATTTTCTTTAATTCCATTTTCTTCCTCCTTAAATTTATTGTAACACTTTATTGCTTTATCAACATTATACTATAAATATTTGTTTGATTCAAGCTTTATTACCATTATTGTTTGTTAGGGAGACAAATATTTTTGGCTCACTAACACCACGGAAATCTTAAATTTATTTAAGTTTGAAGTGGAAAAAAATAACCTAGAATTAATCTAGATTATTTTGATTCTTCAAGTGTTACTTCAGAAGTTAACTCTTTACCATTTCTATTATAAGTAACTGTTACTTTATCTCCTGGATTATGTTTATATAATTCATAACGAAGTTCTGCTACTGAAGATATTTCTTCTTTTTCTAGTTTAGTTATGATATCACCTTTCTTTAATCCGGCTTTTTCTGCTGGTGAAGATGATACTACTTCTAGAACTGCTACTCCTTTTTCAACACCTTTTGGTAAAGTTATTCCAGCCTGCCATAAGTAATAACTATCTGTTATATCTAACATACTTATTCCAATATATGGTCTCTTTACTGATTCACCTTTTTCAATGATGCCAGCATATGATAGAGCGTCTTCTATTGGGATAGCAAAGCCCATTCCTTCGACACTATAACTTGTTGTTGAACTTGTTTTTTCTTCTGTAAGCTTTAAAGATGTTACTCCTATTACTTCTCCATTTACATTACATAATGGACCACCACTATTACCTGGATTTAAAGCAGCATCTGTTTGTAATACTTTCATATAGTAATCAGAATTACTTCCAGAGAATGATACTGCTACTAAACGATCTTTTCCTGATAGGATTCCTTTAGTTACTGTACCACTATAAGTATCTCCAAGTGGGGCTCCTACGGCAAAGGTAGTGTCTCCTAATTTTATTTTATCAGTGTTTCCTAATGTTGCTACTTGCTTTATACTTGCAGCACTTACTGTTAATACTGCTATATCTGAATATGTCTCTCCTCCTAAGATTTGAGTATCTGCTGATGTCCCATCACTAAAGATTACTTTAGCAGAATCTCCTCCTGATATAACATGATTATTTGTCATTATATAGGCTGTTGATCCTTCTTTTTTATAGACAAAGCCCGTTCCTGTTGATACTGCTTTACCATCTTTATAAGTGGCTACCGTTACAGTGGCATCATATATTTTATCTACTGCTCCGGATATGCTATTTTCATTTATTGTATAGTTTCCCCCTTTAGTTACTGAATTTGTTGTACCTCTATTTAATTGATTTATTACTAGATATGTCCATACTGAACCACCAATAAAAGCTACTAATACTAAAAGAGGTATTATTATTTTATTATTTTTCTTATTCATTATTATCACCTACTTATCTATTATTTCTATATAATTTTCTGGGAACCCCATTCTATCTAATACTTTACTTATTGGAATGGTATCCACTCTTCCATCTAACAATTCTATTTCATATTCTATTTCTTTCATCATTAAACGAAAGGCTTTTTTATTTAGTAATATTTTAAAGATTATAATTACTGCAAATAAGTCATTTTTACCATAAATATATTCGCCATCCATTTTTGGTATTTCCATCATATCATGATATTCTGTATCCGGTATTACTCTTTCGGTTTTATGTTCAAACACGATATCTTCATGAGCACATAAATTTCGATAGTTGGATAATATTATTAGTATATCTGATAAGACACTTGGTGTAGTATCAAAAACTTCTGCTACTTCTATTTGGTCTTCTTTCTTTAATATAGTATATAATTCACAAACTATTCCGAATGATAATACTTTTACTAAAACCCATAAGGGAATATAACCGTAGTTATTTATGTAGTGTATTGTAGCATTATGGGTTGTAGCATTGATTCTTATTTGTCTTTTCATCTTATCAATTAAGTCACGAACACGGCGTGCTTTATCATGATCTTGAGTGAAGTTTTTAGGATTTAAATAATCTTTTTCACGATATCCATACTTCTTGGATAATTGATATGATATTACTGATTTTAATTGATTTTCGATAACAAGTACATTTTTAAATATTATATTTCTAAAATTCCTATCAAATGTGAATAATGAGTATATTTCATTAAAAGTTGTACCGGGTATGAATTTTCTTTCCTTTTGCGATATAAGGAAGGCGTGACGATAACCCATTAAAAAGAAATAGTTTTCTCTGAGTAGGGTATCTTTAACGACATTTTCATCTTCAATTATAAGACCTTTGTTTTTTAATATTTCTACTTGTTCATTTATTGTCTTAAAATTTTTCTCCACAATATCAACTCCCATTATTCTGTATTAAAGTATATCATAGTTTTGAAAAAAATGATATATTTTTTGTTATTTTTTTGAAAAATAAAAGGAATACATCTACTACTGGAGTTTAAAGTATATTCCTTTTTTTATTAGAATATCTGAAGAATTATAGTCTAATGGGACATAGCCATCTTTTAGTAGTTCTTCAATTACTATCATGTTATAGTTGGCTGCGAATAAGAGATTTATGACAAATAACATTGCAATACATATGATTATACCAATTATAAAGGGAATGAAGCACATTATTAAAGTTGAAACTGCTACTTCAGTCATTAACATGATATAAAACATTTTATAATTCTTTTTCTTGATTGGATATAAGAAGCCTAGGTAAATCATTTCTGGTATAAATCCATAGTCGCATTCTACTGGTGGTGTATATTCATCATATTTTAAATATATTTTTTGCATATATTATCACCCTTCTTAGTCTCTATTAGAAGTATACACTATTTTTGTATTTTTTGAAAGGGTTTTTATTTATTTTGATAATATTTTTCGATTGAATCACTAATTAGAGTTACTAATTTATTTTGATAATTAACATCTCTTAAAAGATAGTTATCGTTTGGATTGGATATAAATCCAGCTTCAATTAATACTCCAGGAGACTTTATATGTTTATACATATAATAAGTATTGTCTTTTTTTATTTCTCTAACATTAGATATGTTTTCTTTTAGATGATTAGTTATGGTTTCAGCGATAATTTTATTTTCTTTATTATTACCTGTATAAAATACTTGAAGACCTCTCCATGAAGGGGATGGTGAAGCATTTAAATGGATGGATATATACATATCAGGAGAAATATCATTTATATATTTAGCTCTATTGTATAAGTCGTTTCGTTTTCTATTAATAGTTGTTGTGGATAAGTCGTTGTTATCTTTACGAGTTAGGTAAACGGTTGCTCCTCTTGATGTTAATTCTTTTTCTAATTTTTTGGTAAGGATTAAATTAAGCTTGCTCTCTTTGATGGAACCACTGCTGGCACCTTCATCCTTGCCACCGTGTCCGGCATCTAAAATTATTACCTTTCCCAGTAAATTTAAATTTTTTACAGTAGCAGTTACTCTTGGTAAACATAATGTGACAAGAAAAAAGCATATTATTATAAGTAGTTTATATTTATTCATATTACACCTACTTAAATATATGCTTTTTATTTATTCAAAATAACTTCCTCCAATAAACTCTCTTAATATTGAAGTTTTTGGTACAGTTTCACTTGGTATTGGTAAAACGAACTTTAATAATTCTATTAGTCTTTGAGCTAATTGATAGTTAGGATCTTCTTCAGATATGGTAAATAATAATGGTTCAGCATATGTTTTGATGACTGCTAGTTCATAGGCTAGGCTGGTGTTAAACATAACATCGGCATTATCTTGATATGGGAAAACATATTTTTCTTCTCCATCACGAACATCAGACCATGATTCTAGTGTTTTTGATGGATTATATCCTCTTGTTCGATTATCTCTTACCATTCTTCTTAATAATCTTAAATCAGTCATACCAATACGATTATCATTATCAATATTTAGATATATTAATGGGCTTATGTATACTTTAAACTTCTTCTTTCTTGGTATATTAGTTAATAATTCTTCATTTAATGCATGTAAACCTTCAATTATTAGGATATCATTATCTTTTAACTGAACTGTTCTTTTATATTCCTTTTTTCCTTCAATAAAGTTAAATGTTGGTACTGTTACTTTAGTTCCTTTTAACATTTTACTAACTTGACTATCAAATAATTTTACATCAATAGCATTAAGAGACTCGAAATCCGGCTTACCATTTGGCCCTAATGGAGTTTCTGATCTTTCTAAGAAATAGTCATCTAATGATAGATGAGTGGGATTTAATCCTAGACTTCTTAAATATAAAGATAATTTCATGGCACTAGTTGTTTTACCTGAACTTGATGGTCCTGATAATAATATTACTTTATAGTCATCTTTATTTAAAACTATCTGCTCTGCGATACTAAGTAATTTATAGTCCTGCATTATTTCAGATAACTGAATGATATCTCCAGCATTATTATTAGTTATAAATTCATTTAATTCTCCTAGATTGTTTATATTTAAATTGTTTCCCCATGTTCCATATTCTTCAAGACTATTGAAATAATTCTCATGATGGGTATATTTTACTACTTTATTATTATCATATATTGATGGGAATCTTACTACGACACCATGGTCTTTAATTAACGATAGGTCAAAATATTTTAAAGAACCTGTTGTATATGGAAGGTCTCCAATTATATAGTTATAGGTATCTCCTAGTTTATATAGGGTTACAAAATTTGTTTTTATATAGAATAATGTTCTTACTTTATCTTCTCTTTTTTTATTCTTGAAATATGCTATGGCATCTGATTTAGATGTTTCTATTTTTGTAAAAGGTATATTTTCTTTTATTTTTTCTTTCATTATCTTTTTTATTTTTGTTATATCTTCAGCAGTTAATGGTTTATTTACTTTGCAATAAATTCCTTTATCAATTGAATGTTTAACTATTATTTGAGTATCTTTTCCTAAAGCTTCAACTGCTGATACTTCAAATAGATAAAGTAATCCTTTTTCATAGATTTTATTTCCTTCTTTGGTATTTAAATCATATATATATAGTTTACCATTTTTAGTTAGTGTTTCTTCATAGTCAATCATATTATTGTTATAAAGGGCTCCTACTACGGTATTTGTTAATTTATCTTTTTCTTGTTCAATTATCTCTTTTAATTTTATTCCTTTTACATATTCTTTCTTTTTATTATTATCCAAAGTTATTATTATTGTTTCCATATTATTCCTCCTTTTGGATAGTCTATATTATTATTATATCATAGTTTGTTATATTTTGTCATACTTTTTTTGTTATGAATAGACTATCTATATATTATACTAATTATGGGTGACTAATTATGAATTTAATTCCTACGATTATTGAAAAGAATGATATGGGCGAGAGAGCATATGATATTTATTCAAGATTATTAAAAGATAGAATTATTATTTTGAATGGAGAAATTAATGATAATACTGCTAATGTTGTGGTAGCAGAGTTTTTATATTTAGATAGTTTAAATAGTGATGATATTTGTTTGTATATTAATTCTCCTGGTGGTTCTATTACTGCGGGTATGGCTATCTATGACACAATGAATTTTATTAAAAGTGATGTATCCACAATTTGTGTGGGAATGTCGGCATCAATGGCTGCTTTTCTATTGGCTGCTGGTAAAAAAGGTAAAAGATGTATTCTTCCCAATGCAGAAGTTATGATTCACCAGCCCCTTGGAGGAGCACAAGGCCAAGCAACAGAAATTAAAATTGCCGCTGAAAGGATATTAAAACTTAAGAAAAAACTTAATAAAATTTTAGCCGAAGTTACTGGTAAAGATATTACTACAATTGATAATGATACGGAAAGGGATTATTTTATGGATAGCATGGAGGCTTTAAACTATGGTATTGTTGATAAAATATTAAAATAGAACTTCTATTGAAGTTCTATTCTGTTTTTGTATTTCCTGTTTTAGTATATCCTTCTAATGATGTTTCTGTTGACCATTTTATTTCTTTATTTTTTTCAACATAACGATAGTATGTTATGGTATCATAATCTCCTGATGGTTTTTCTTCTGTTATTTTAGGAGACATAAATTTAACTGTTACTTTTAATGGTACAAAGTATACATTATTATAAGATGATATAGTTGTATTTATATCATTTAATGTAACATCTATGTAGAAAGCTCCTTTACGATAGTATGGAGATAATTTATATGTAAAATTGTCTTCAGTTAATGAATAATTTTTAATACTATCTGGTAATTTATTTATTTTTGTTCCTTTAGATATTGATGTATTATTACTAGATAAGAATTCTTTTTCATTATTTGATAGGAATTCTACCTCTTTAACTATAGTAAAGTAGTAATCTTTATTTGGAACTTTATCTAATTTTATTGTGTAAGAAGCTGATGCACTGTTTTTAGATACCGCTCCTAATGTGTAGTATTCTTCAGTTGCAGTACTATAATACTCATACTTATTTTCTATATTATCGCCAGTTTTTTTGCCTTTTGCCCATTTACTATATGTTGTTGTTTCTTTTACATATTCGTAATATGTTGTTTTTGTAGTGTTTGTGCTAGTGTTAGTACTGGTTGTATCTTTGTTAGTATCCTTATTTGTGTTATCTTTAGTTTCTGTTTTTGTATTACAGTTTTTGCAATCTTTAAAACTAAATTTTCTTGTTATGGTATCTTTTTCTTTGCCACATACTAAAGTAGTTTCTACTTTATAATCTTTTTTATTTCTAGTTATTTTGGAGTAACTTTTTTTTACGTCACAAGTTGATTTTTTATTTTCATTGATAGAAACAATTAATTTTTTTTCTATCATTTCCTCTAATGTTATTTTAGTACTTTTTCCTTTTTCTTGTGGTAAATCTATTTCTTTAAAATAAGAAACTGCTACTTCTTCCATATTATTAATATTGTTTTTAAATGTCTCTGATGGTTTACTACTATTTATTATTTTTGATACTAACCATATTAATATTATAGCAAATATGAATATGATTATTATTTTAATAAATAAGCTTAACCAATTTATTTGTCTTTCATCTTCCATTATATAAAACCTCCCTATTTTGGTGATATTATATTAATTCAACAATGAATATTATTAAACATATTATTAACAAAAATATTAGCAGTATGATTTCTTTTATGATGGTATTTATTTCTTTTATCTGTTTAATTATTTCTTTATTTAGCATATAATATCTTCCCTAAAATTGTAATTTATTATAGCATAGAGATAATTAGTTGTCAACAGATAAATAAACTATTGTGCATCCATCATTTAAGTTATCGGTATGATATTTTGTTACTTCTTTTCTTTTACTTAATACATTATGAACTGATTTTCTTACTACTCCTAGCCCTTTACCGTGTATTATTAATATTTTATCATTTTTTAGTATTATATTTTCATCTATAAAATCTTCGGTAGCTACGCGTGCTGTTTCTCTATCAAAGCCATGAAGATCTAGAGATGGTAAATTCTTTAAAAATATATCTTCCATAAAATCACCATTATATATTATAGCAGATATTTATAAATATTAAAACAATAAGATCACTAATATGGTAATCTTATTGTCACTTTTGTACCTTTATTCAGTTCTGATGTAAATAATAATTCTCCATTATGGGATTTTATTATCTCATTTGATAGGGCTACTCCTAATCCAGTGCCATTTTGTTTAGTAGTATAAAACATTTCTTTGATATTCTTTAATGTTTCCTCATCCATTCCTATTCCATTATCTTCGATTAATATGTCTAAATAGTTTTTATATAGATTGGAAGATATTTCTATTTTACCATTTTCTGTACAGGCTTCGCAGGCATTTTTTAATATATTTATAATTACTTGTTTTAATCTTTCATAATCTCCATTAAAATAAATTTCTTGATCATTACGATTTTTATATTCTAACTTTATTTTTTTATTAGTCATAAGTATTTTAAAAGAATCATAAACATCATCTAATAGACAGTTTAAATCTATTTGCTCTTTCACTACTTTAATTTTATTATACTCGACAAAATCACTTATAATATTTAGGCTTCTATTTATTTCTTGTTTCATTATACTAATATATTTTAAGGCTTTTTCCTCTTTATTTAAATCAATCATATCTATATATCCTTTACAAACTGCTAATGGATTTTTTATTTCATGAGTTAATTTAAATAATGCATCTTTTATTTTTTTATCTTTTTCTAACATTTTAATTGTAGTGTTTAGTGATTCTATTTTATCCATTACTTTAAATAAATATAGAATAGAAAATGTTGCAAAATAATAGATAAAAACTATTATTAATAATAATACAAAATCATTTACTGATACTTTTATGTCTTTAAAAAAATATTCAAATGATAGAAAGAAGCCCTGAATTATAGCTATTGATAATATAAATGAACCACTGGTAAGATTCTTTTTTCTAGCACATAAGTATAAACCTAGATATGATGCATATTTTATAATCATTATGATTACCTCTATATTTAGAACATAATAACTATATAAAACATTCATGATTGATAAAAATATACCTAAATAATGTTTCTTTTTCATGTAGGCTATTACTATTGGAATATTACAAAATAATAATACTTTGGTATTTATTTCACTAGGAATATATTTTAAGCATAAATATAACGATGTAATTAAAGCTATTGTTAACAACGTATCTTTATTGTTATTATCTATATTTTCTCGATAGCAAACTAAAACTAAATATACTAATATAGGAAATGTAATTAATATTAAATTTAATATTATATCTTTTATTATAAATAAATTCATTCTACCACCTTCAAAACAATTATACGACTTTACTTTGTCGATTTTTGTCGAATTAAGTCGAAAAAAAGAACTTTTTGTAATTTTTTGTAATTACATAAGTTCTTATTTTAATTCATCTATATATTTTTTTAATTTTTTAGCATCTGATCCTAGAATTATTTTTAATTGGTCATCTATTTCAACAACACCTTTAGCTCCTAATTTCAGAATTCCTTCCTTATTTGCTTTAGTTATATCTTTTAATGTTACTTTGAATCTAGACATTTCTACTTCGGTATCAAGAATATTATCTTTACCTCCTAGTAAATCAACTAATTTATTAAATTCTAATTTAATATTCTTTTTATTCATTTTCACAATGGCAAGGGCTATTATTAATAAGACTACCATTATGATTATATATTGATATAGTTCCACTTTATCTTCCACCTCTATTTAATTATACTATCTTTTTTGATATATTACAAGTAATATTTTTTTTAGTCAAAACAAAGCGCCAGTTACTCAATAGTTAACATAAAAAATGTTAATTATTTTGATTAATTTGTTTTATTAGTTTCTATTTTCTGCTACTGCATTAGTGATATACTTGATTTGTAGGTAAAAATATGAGAGAAAAAATTTTAAGCGCTGCTATGATTAATATTAAAAATAAATATCCAGAATATAATGATGATAAACTAGAAGAAATTAGCTATGGTCTTGAAGCACTTTATATTACTTTTACTAAAACAATTGTTATATTTGGTATTTCATTAGTTTTAAATATTTTTAAGGAAGTTCTCTGTATATTGTTGTGTTACAACATAATAAGAACTACAGCTTTTGGTATGCATGCTAAGAAAAGTTGGCACTGCTATATCATATCTGGTGTACTTTTTATTGGTACTGCTACTATATGTAAATATGTTGATGTTAATATATATGTAAAATATATTATTAGTATTATAGCTTTTATTACACTTGTAAGATATGCTCCTGCTGATACATATAAAAGACCACTTATAAATAAATATAAAAGAAAAAGGTATAAAGTTATGACTATAATAACAAGTATGATATATTTGATATTTATTATTTTACTTAAAAATAGTGTTGCTAGTTCATTCTTGTGCTTTGGACTACTAGATGCAAGTTTGATGATCCATCCTTTTGTATACAGGATGTTTCAATTGCCATACGATAACTATAAGAACTATATTGTTACTTATCGTTGAGTTGGAAAAATATAGGATTAGGAGGTAAAAAGATGTTTGCTGGATTGTTGAATTGGATCGGTTCATTATCTGCTAAAGTGGGTACTAAGGCTTGTTTAGCGTGGTTTACTGATGAACCTAAAATGCCAAAAAGTTTATTAAAATAGCCTTTCAAACTAAAACAATAAAAAAGAATCAAAAATACCGCAAGCTGATTCTTTTTTTTATTTATTTTTCATTTATTTTGATAGTTTGAATATACAAGCTATCAGTTATTTTAGTTTCAGAAGTTATTCTGTTATTTTCATTTAAAATTCTTTTTACTAATAATAACCCATGACCTCTATTTTTACCTTTAGTACTATATCGTTCATTACCAACTTTATCTTTTTCAATGGCATTATCATAAGTATTTGAAATTATAATTTGTATAATATCTTTGACTTCATATATTTCTATTCCTAATTTTTTATCTTTAGAAGTACTTGCTGCTTCAATAGCATTATCTAAGTATACTCCTATTATTCTAGTTAAGTCTTTAAAATCTTTAGTTTTCATATCTCCTAAATAACTATTTTCAACTAGTTTAGATATATTTAATGAAACTTTTATTCCTTTTTTCTCGGCTTCAATAAATTTATAATAGAAAAATCCTTTCAAACCATTAGATGGTAAATATTTAAATTTAGAGAATTTTGCACTATTAACACTTTTCTTATCTCCAATAATGCTATCAACATAACTACATAATTCCTTATCATTTTCCTCAGATAATTTACTTCTTATAGTTAATAGTTCATTTTTTGATTCGTGATTAATTGTTCTTTGTTCTTCAATATCACTTTCATAGTTTTTCATTATTGTTAATAGATCATCATATTTCTTAAACATATTTTCATTATCTATCTTTTGCCTTAATAATGTTACTAAAATAACTATTAATGTTATTATTACTAATAAATAGGTATAGATATCATTATCATGTCTAAAATTACTAATTAAATTATAAAAGAATATAGCAATAGTAATTAAAGTTAAGGCAGAAACAGTCACTATCTTAACATTATTAGATAATTTATAGTTAACTACTTTTTTTAATGGTTTCCTTAATAAATATATTAGTGCAACCATTATTATATTGACTATTAAATTACCTAATATACCTCCAGCGAATACCAAGTAATAATATTCTTTACTAATTCCTAATATTTTGGTGGCAAATACTAATGTAAATAAGTCTGGAATTATTAGTAAAATCATATATATTATTCCAGAAAATATTGATTTATATACTTTTTTATCAAATACTATGTAAAAATATATAGCATATATTGTGCATAGTATTACTGTTTTATAGGTTCCTTTTAAATACAAATATGCTATTGTATGTAATATAGCAAAGAGTATTAATATTAGTATGTTTTTTAATTTTATGTTCTTCTTTGATTTCTCTTTTGATGTTACTAATCCAAAGACATGGACTGATATCATCATAAAGATACTACTCAAAAATATCTTCAAAACTTCCAACACGTTGTCTCAACCCCTTTCTACATCCAGCACTCAACAAGGTAGTTGATGCACCATTTTTGAAGTGGATTGTGAATTTTGCATATTCAACTTTACTTATATTTTCTAAATTAACTAAACATGCTTTATGTGAACGATAAAATAATGGTGATAATTCTTTTTCCATACTTGTTATTGTTTTGAGTGTATGTTTTGGTTTATCATTCATAAAGTGAATAATACATTTTGATCCAGATGGATCTTTTTCTATGTAAGTTATATTCTTACATAAAACTTTGTATGTTGTATATTTGTAATTGAATGTTAGTACTCTATTCCTTAAAAGTCTATCTATTATATACCTTATGGTGTCCTCTACTCTTTGGGGATATATTGCGCTTTTTTCAACATAATCAATAGCTTCTAATCTTGAAAAGAATATATCATTTTTACATTCTGGATGGGCTGTTATAAATACTATATAACTTTTATCATCTTGTTCTCTTATTCTTGAGGCTATTTCTAAACCTCCTACTACTGGTAATTCAACATCTAGTAAATAAATTTTTGTATCAAATGGTTCATTTATTATTTTTTCTAATTTTTCATTATATCTTTGAAATTTTTCTACCTTATATTCAATGTCGGCATATTTCATCATTGATTTGGTAATTGTTTGTACTGCAATATTTAATTCTTCTGCGTCATCTTCGCATACTATAAACTTTAGCATTTTTAATCTTCCTCCCATACTGCTAGTTACTTTTATTAATACCACTTTTTAATTCTTTTATTAGATTGTATGAAATAATATCATTAGATACTTCTATTATTTCTGTAGCATAGTCTGCTCTTTCTTTTATGTATTCTTCACCCACTCCTTCTTTAATTATATCATATATTTCTGCTTTTGGTGCATTATAATATACTTTTGATGTTAAAAATGAGCCATCAACAAAAACTACAGTGTTATCTTTATCCTTTAAACTAAATATATCATGACCTATTTGGTAATCACTATGTATTCCTAGCATATTACCAATAGTAGGTAATACATCTATCATTCCAGTCGGAATATCTACTTCAATATTATATTTTTTATCTTTAGTCCAAATTATTAACGGTACCTTTCGATCGAGCTCATAATCGTATTTGTTATATGGTCTATATTTATCATTTTCTTCAGTTCTTATTTTGTTTTCAATAGCATCATAATTATATAATAAATTAAAGTCATTATAACTTAGTCTTGCATCATGATCTCCATATATTATCAAAACGGTATTATCTAATAGTTTCTTTTTATTTAACTCTTTAATAAATTCTCCAATAGCAGAATCTGCATAATGAACAGACCTTAAGTAGTTATTCATTGTTGTTCCTTCAAGATAATCTCTTGTTATAGTGCTATAACCAGTATCAACTGATATTGTAGTATCAAATTCTTCCATTAAATCAACATCATCAAAAGGTGTATGATTAGAAAGCATTATTAACAGGCCATAAAATGGACTATCTTTTGTTTCTTTTATTTTTTCTATTTTTTCTACTGATTGTCTAAAAAATGATTTATCTGATAAACCTAAGCCTATCGTTTCGTCAATCACATATGATTCTTTACTATAAAAATCATCATATCCTAATGCTTTATACATATTGTTTCTATTCCAAAAGTCACCAGTATTTGCATGCATACTAAATGTATAATAACCTTTATCTTTTAATAAGTTTGGTATAGCAACATATTCTCTATCAAAATAGTTTACAAAGGCTGTTCCTTTTGTTGATGGCATTAAAGATGTATTAAAAGTAAACTCACTATCACTACTTGTTCCTACTCCCACTTCAGCATAAAAATTGTTAAAAAATATTCCTTCTTTTGCAAGCTTATTTAAATTAGGGGTTACTTCTTTTCCATTAAACTTTAAACCCATAGGGAAAGTTTGCATACTCTCTGCATGAATTACAATAACATTTTTTCCTTTAAATATATCTGTATATTCATTAGTTGTTTTTTTATAAGGATGTTCTTTATAATAGTCTGTAACTTTTTTTAAAGATTTATCGTGTCCAAAAATACTATTTATTTTAGGCGTTAAGCTTTGAAAAAAGTCATCCAGTTGATATATATATATTCCATAATTCATTACCACTGATTCTCTATTCCATAATTTATATAATCTATTCCAAGAACTTAGTGGCATTGTTAGAGCACCACTTATAAGTAAAATTAAAATAGTTATTAGAACACTTTTATTTAGTTTCTTTTTATTAACTGAAATTTCTTTTGCTAATTTATTTTTCTTTTTTAGATAATAATAAGATAAATATAATATTATTGGTGCTGCAATATATATTAAATCTGGAACTCTTAAAACGTTTTTAAATATGGCATCTTTTACATCACTGGCAAAAGAAATATTAGCAATTATTGAAAATGAGGCATATGAACTATAGTAATGGTAATATATGCTATTTACAATACATATTATGGTAAATAATATTGTCATAGCCATATAATAATATATTCTTTTTTTGATTTTTATTTTTTGGGCTAATAGGGTAATTATTAGTAAAAAGGATAAGTCAATAATAAATGGTGAATATCTTAATCCATTATTAACTGTGTTTATACGAAGTAATAGTGCATTTATTAAATTAAGTAAAATAAATATTACTTCTAGTAAATTATTCTTGTAAATTACTGCTAATAGCTTTTTAATTTTCTTTTGTATTTTTTCTTTTTTCATTTCCATCACTAGATTAATTGTATCAAATTTCTAATAAAAAATCTATGATATGTTTTACAAAATAAAAAAAATGTGAATTAATCACATTATTTTTGAGTATCAAAACCAAATTTTTTATTAAATTTCTCAACTTGTCCTTTTTTAGAACCTAATGTTTGTTTTCCAGTATAAAAAGGATGGCATTTTGAGCATACTTCAACTTGAATATTTTCTTCAGTTGATTTTGTTTTAAATGTATTTCCGCAAGCACATGTTACAGTTGCTTCTACATAATTTGGATGAATGTTTTTTTTCATTTTTTTCTCTCCTTCCGCCATGACAAATGTCATAGTAATAAAATTACATGGTATATTATATCAGTTATTTTGCATTTTTTCAACTATTATTTGAGAAATTTTTTCATATCCTTCTAAATTTGGCACAAAAGTATCTTTTTTTGAGAAATAATTAGGATTGTTACTTAGAATCTTTGATAAATCTACATATATAAATTCTCTTTTTTGACACTCTATTTCTAATTTGTAATTTGCATAATCAAAAATATCATCTTTTGTTCCTAAAACGTTATAATATCCTAGAATTATTACTTTTTGATGATGAAACTTATTTATGTAGTTCATTATTTTTGTATAATCATTAATTAGTGAATCTATATAAGTATATATATTTTGATTATTGTTTAAAATTTTATTATATATTTCACTCATCCCTAATGATACTGTAATTATATCAGATTCTTTTATAAGTCTATTAAGTGAATAATTATCTTTTTTTTCGTTATATGATAATATTCTTATTATATCTAATATACGATAGTCATTTGAAGTAAATGTATTGTTGTATTCTTTTAACATTCCTTTATCTTTTAAATAATCTCTTATATAGTTGCTATAACCATTATTTGATACTCCATATTCATTTGTTCCTTTTGATAAAATGTCTCCTAGTGTCAGATATGACACTTTTTTATCTATTGTTAAATTATATATAAAATAGCATGCTATGAATATAATTAATACCAATATGATTTTTTTCATAATTCACCTAATTAATTATATTTATATTAGTTCTATTTTAGCACCTACTTTAGATAACTTTTCACATATGTTATCGTATCCCCTTAAAATATATTTTATATTATCTATTTGAGTTATTCCATCCGCTATTAAACCACATATTAGCATAGAGGCACCACCTCTTAAATCTGTTGCTGTTACATTTTTGCCATGTAGTGGTGTTATTCCTTTTACTTTTGCTATTTTGTTGTTCTTTACTATGATGTTTGCTCCCATTCGATTCGTGTCATATATATTTTGAAATCTATTTTCATATATTGTTTCTTCAACAGTACTTGTACCACGACATCTGGTTAGGAATGGTATTATTGGTTGCTGTAAATCTGTTGGAAAGCCTGGATATGGTTGTGTCTTTACATTTACTGATTTATACTTATCTTTGGCATTTATTATTATTTCATCTTCTTTTATTTCCATATCTGCGCCTGCTTCTATTAATTTTGAAGTTAATGATTCTACATGAGTTGGGATAATTCTTTTAATTTTTAGATTTTCTCCTAATAGTGCACCTATAATAATGTAAGTGCCTGCTTCTATACGATCCGGAATTACTTCGTGAAAGGCTTTATGAAGATGTTCTACTCCTTTAATTGTAATTGTTTCAGTACCTGCACCTCTTATTTTGGCACCCATATTATTTAAAAAGGTAGCTACATTTACTATCTCTGGTTCTTTGGCAGCATTCTCTATTGTTGTAACTCCCTTTGCTTTAGTAGCCACTAGTAAGGCATTGATTGTGGCACCTACACTCGGCATATCAAGATATATTTTGTTTCCTTTTAATTCTTTTGCTGTTATTGTATATCTATTTTCTTCCTCTATTATTGTTGCGCCTAATGCACGATAGGCTTTTAATGTTTGATCTATAGGCCTTTCACCTATTGAACATCCACCCGGAAAATACATTTCTACATGTTTGTATTTTCCTAATAGCGATGACATAAAATAATATGACGCTCTTAATTTTTGGGACATTTCTTCGGGGATTTCTTTATTAACTATCTTACTTGAATCTATTACTACACTATCTTTTGTTCTTTTGATATCTGCATTCAAATATGTTAAAATTTCTTCTAAAGAATCTACATCGGATATATTTGGTACATTACTTATTTCTACTATTTCATCACATAGTATTGCGGCGGGAATTAATGCTACAACACTATTTTTTGAGCCTGAAATGTCTATTGTTCCCGACAATTTATGTCCCCCTTCTATTTTGATTTTTGGCATTTTACTCCTCCACTCTTTACTTTATTGTATTCTTTAATGGAGTTTTAGTCAATGATAATAATTGTTTTTACATTTTATTTACACATTATTTTAGTATATATAAAAATCCTAATATGAAAAGTACCATTCCTCCTAATATGGTTGATATTTTTCCATACTTTCTATTTAATGTGTCTCCTAAATTTAATCCTAAATATGTAAATAGCATGCTTGTAACGCAAAATACAGTTGATGAAAAAATGCAATTTTTGGTTATTAATGATAATCCTATTCCTGTTGTTAAACTATCTATACTTACAGATAATCCAAATATTAAATAGCTAGGAAATGTTAAAAGAAATTTATTGTTAGTTTCTTTAAAACTAGATATTATCATTTCTACTGCTATTAGGGATAATATTATGCCCACTAAAATATTAGTATTTATTAGAATTTTGCTTGTTATTAAATTTCCTATTATTACACCGATTAATGGCATTATGAAATGATATACTCCTACTATCAATGATAATAATAGTTTGTCTTTTTTTGCTATTCCTTGCGTTCCATATATTAGTGCTAATGAAAAAGCATCCATAGATAGACTTACTGCAATTAAAAATATTGTTATTATTTTCAATCTTATCACCTATCTAAATATATGTATTGATTTTTAAAATATTTTGTTTATTTGTTTTACTAACCATGATTTATATTCTATGTCTGTTTTATTTTGTAAATCTACTAAGCATAAATTAGGAAACAAAAAACACCACCAATTATTTCCTTCTCCATTACCAATAGTTATTACGATTGATTCATAATATCCTTCTTTATATTTTATATTGCGATACTCTTTAGCAGGAAAATAATTATATCCAAAGTTTATTTTATAACTCATATCATAATTATTTTCTTTAAATATATTTCCTATGTCATTATCTAGATTTTCTATATTTGCATTTATTAAGGTTCGAGCTTCTTTTAAGTCGCTTACTCCTTCTAGCAAAGTATAGGTGTTTTCTTCTAAATATTTTTTTACTTTATTTTTTATATTTTGATCTACTGAGGTATTGCTATTTGGAATAACTCTTAATCTAATGGCACTATCAGGTATTACTACTTCATTATTTTTAATTTCCAGATATATTAATGTTGATACGATTAAAGTTAATATGATTATAATTTTTTTCATAAAAAATATCACCCTTTCTTTTAAGTTATGAGTGATATTTGTCTTTTTTATTCTTATTTTTGTAATTTTATTATTATTTGATAGTCATTTGTTGTATCGTTTTCTTCTAATGAGACATTATAGCCAGCCTTTTTAATATCTGCTACTGCATCTTGTGCTAGTTTTATTGCTGTTGCATATTTTATTTTTGATATATTATTTACATTATTATTTTCTTCTATTTTAGGAATTTCATTATTAGTTAGAATCATATTATCATTTTCCTTTTGTGGCGTTTCTACTTTTAAATTTTCTTCTGGTGTATCTAAACTATTTATATTTATAAAATCAATATTTTTAGTTTGAGTATACACATTTGGATTTTTTTGTTCTTCATGTGTTGGTGGCTCATTAGCTTCATATAGTGGATTTTGCGTCTTGTCAATAGGAATTGTTAAATCTATGTTATGTTCATTGCTATTTGAAATTGGTGGTGTTTCTTTAGTAATTCCAAGTAGATTTTTAATATATTCATCAGTATCCCTTACATTTATTCTTTCACTAATTATTTTATTTAATACTTGCTTTTGTAAATCTTCATCTTTTATTTGTAATAAACATCTTGCATGACGTTCAGATATTAAATTATTCATAAGAGCAACCTGGACTTCATTGGTTAGTGACAACAATCTCATTTTATTAGCAATGGTTGATTGACTTTTTCCCATTCTTTTTGCTAATTCTTCTTGAGTAAAATTGCCCATATCTAGTATTTTCTTATATGATTTTGCTTCTTCAATGGCACTTAAATCTTTTCTTTGAATGTTTTCTATTAATGCTAATTCTGCACTGGTTTGATCGTCCATTGTTCCTACAATTGCTGGAACTTCAGTTAAACCTGCAATTGTTGAGGCTTTATATCTTCTTTCTCCAGCTATGATTTCATATTTGCTTCCTAAATCTCTTAATATTAATGGTTGGATTATTCCATGCTCTTTTATGGAACTTGCTAATTCATTTAATGCCTCTTCATCAAATGTTAATCTTGGCTGAAATCTGTTTGGTATTATGTCTGAAAGTTTTACCATTACTACTTCTTTATTCATTTTCATAGTTATACACCCTCTTTTAATTTCTTCTTTCCTACTCTAATATAATAATACTATAATTTTGTAGATTTTACAAGTTATTTTGTAATTTTTTTTGTATTGTTATTAAAAAAAGAAGAAACTAGTATGTCTCTTATATTTCTTTTTTTAGTATTTCATTATATCTTCTTGGGTATTTTTTATCTGTTTTTTTTGTCTTCGTATACATAATTATTGTTCTTAAGCTATTTTCTACTGGTAAATTAAATATTATTCTTTTTTTCTCTTGGATGCTTAATTTGTTTAAATAATTTTCAATATTTTGTTCTTCATTTTCGACATTAGCCTTCATTGCTATAAAATTGCCATTTACTTTTAATAATGGTATTCCATACTCTAACAAATGCTTTAATGGAGCTACTGCTCGTGCTGTTACTATATCAAACTTTTCTCTATTTTTTTGGGCATAATCTTCGCTACGCTCATTTATCACGATAACATTATTTAATTTTAGTTTTTCCTTTACTAAATTTAGAAAATAACATTTTTTACCATTTGATTCTATTAATGTTATTTTAGTTTTTGGAAAGCATATTGCTAATACTAGGCCAGGAAAACCAGCACCTGAACCTAAATCACATATGTTTTGACTATATATATCTATTATTTTATTTATTGTTAAACTATCATAGAAATGCTTTAAATATACTTCATTTTGTTCAATTATTCTTGTTAAATTATATTTTTCGTTTTCATCTTTTAAAATATTATAATATTCCTCTAGTAATGTTAATTGTTGTTTGGTTAGTTCTATATTTATTTTTTTTAATTCATTAATAAATTCTTCTTTATTCATTGTATTGTTTCCTTAAATATACTAATAATATTGATATATCAGCAGGGTTTACACCACTTATTCTTATTGCTTGAGCAATATTTAATGGACGAACTTCTTTTAACTTTTGTCTTGCTTCACTAGCCAAATTTGGAATTTTATCATAGTCTATGTTTGTTGGAATTTGTTTTTCTTCATTCTTTAGCATTTTTTCAGCTTCTCTTTCAATCTTTTTAATATACCCTTCATACTTAATTTGTATTTCTACTTCTTCAATAACATCCTGTGGATAATTTATATCTAAATTATGTTCTTCTATTATATTTTTTAGGTTAGAAGTTGGATTTTTTAAGTAGTCATATACCGATATTCCTACTCTTCTTTTTTCATTATCAACAATTATTTTTATTTCTTTTAATTTGTTCTTTAATTCTTCAATACTGTTTTTCTTATTAATAAATTTTTTGTATTTTTCTCCAGTTATTAATCCTACTTGATGGCCATATTCTCTTAGTCTTAAATCTGAATTATCATGTCTTAGTAACAAGCGATATTCTGCTCTTGAAGTTAACATACGATATGGTTCTTTTGTTCCTTTAGTTACTAGATCATCTATTAAAACTCCTATATAGGCCTCGTTTCTTTTTAGTATTAGTGGGTCTTTCTTCTCTAATTTTAATCCAGCATTTATTCCTGCTATTAAACCTTGACAGGCTGCTTCTTCATATCCACTAGTACCATTTATTTGCCCTGCAGTAAATAAGTTATTTAATACTTTTGTTTCTAGACTTGGTTTTACCTGTGTTGGATATATAGCATCATATTCAATTGCATAAGCATATCTTAATATTCTAGCTTTTTCTAATCCTGGTAATGAATGAACCATCTTTTCTTGTATTTCTTTTGGCATACTTGTAGAAAATCCTTGGATATAAATATCATCATAATAAAGGCTTTCAGGCTCTAAAAATAATTGATGTTTTTCTTTGTCGCTAAATCTTACCATTTTATCTTCAATTGATGGACAGTATCTTGGACCGACTCCTGTTATATCATCTAATCCACCATACATGCTTGATTTATTTAAGTTATCGTGAATTATTTTTTTAGTTTCTTCAGTTGTATATATTAAATAACACGGTTCTTGATTATTGATATCATATACTGGCTCGTTAGTATGAGAAAATGTATAATAGTTTTTATCACCATCTTCTCTTTTTGTTTTAGTAAAATCAATTGTACTTCGATCAATTCTTGGTGGCGTACCTGTTTTTAACCTTAGTATTTTGAAACCGTATTTCTTTAGATTGTCTGATAAATGCATTGATGGTTTTTCATTATGGGGACCACTTCTAGTTCTGGTATTTCCTATTAAAATATCTGATTTTAGATAAGTACCAGTTGTTAATATTACTATATTTGAAGTTATATTTGTTCCATCTTCTAGTACAACACCATAAACTGTATTATCTTTTACTATTAAGTTTTCAACCATAGCTTCTTTTATTGTTAAATTAGGCTCTTCCCTTAATAGTTTTAGCATTTCTTTTGGATATGTTATTTTATCTGCTTGTGCACGAAGAGATTTTACAGCGGGACCTTTAGCATAGTTTAGCATTTTCATTTGGATTAATGTTTTGTCAGCTACCTCACCCATTACTCCGCCTAAAGCATCTATTTCCCTTACTATTATTCCTTTAGCAGAGCCTCCTATCGAAGGATTGCATGGCATTGTTGCTATGTTATTTATTCTACCTGATATTAATAATGTTTTATGCCCTTTTCTAGCAGAGGCCATGGCAGCTTCACAACCAGCATGACCACCTCCTACTACTATTATTTCATAGTCCATATTTACACCTACTTTCCTAAACAAAATCTACTAAATAATTCATCAAGTAATTCATCGGTATATGTTTCGCCAATTACTTCTCCCAAATTATTCCATGATTCTTTTAGACTTAATTCTACTATATCTATTGGATTATTATTATTTATTTCATTTATTGCATCATTTATATTATTTAAAGATTTTTTTAATAAGGCTATACTTCTAGCATTAGATAAATATGTCATATCGTTAGTAGATATTTCACCTATGTTAAATAATCTTTTTATTTCGTCTTTTATTTTATCAATACCAATATTTTCTTTTACTGATATTTCTATATAACTATCTAATAATTTTTTATTTAATTTTGTTTTTAAGTCTATTTTATTTACTACTATTATTCTTTTTTTGTTTTTTGTTTTTTCTAATATTTCTTTCTCTTCTTCAGTTATTTCTTCATTATTATTTAAAATGTAAATTAATAAATCTGAAGTATCAATTATTTTTAAACTTTTTTCAACGCCTATTTTTTCTACAGTGTCTTCTGTCTTTCTAATTCCTGCTGTATCAATTATATTTAGTGGTATTCCGCTTACAATTAAAGAACCTTCTACTATGTCTCTTGTAGTGCCAGGAACATCTGTAACTATTGCTTTTTCTTCTTCTAACAGTGAATTTAAGAGACTACTTTTTCCTACATTTGGTCTTCCTATAATACCTACTCTTATTCCTTCTTTAATTACTTTACTATCTTCTGATTTTTTTATAATTTCTTCTAATTTTTCTTTGAATTTTTTTATATTTGGTAATATACTTTCATTTGTTAATACTTCGATATCCTCATATTCAGGATAATCTATATTTACTTCTATATTACTAATTATTTTTACTAGTTCACTTCTTAAATTTTTAATTAAATTAGATGTTTCACCTGTTAAAGTATTTATAGATATTTTTCTAGCGGATTCGGCTTTTGATGATATTAGATCCATTGTAGCTTCCGCTTCAAGTAAATCTATTCTACCATTTAAAAAAGCTCTTTTTGTAAACTCACCTGGTTCTGCCAATCTTGCACCATTTTCTAATAATACTTCTAATACTTTATTAGTTGTGGCTATACCACCATGACAATTTATTTCTACTATATCTTCACGAGTAAATGTTTTAGGAGCCTTCATAACGCTAACTAATACTTCATCTATTTTTTCATTATTGCTTGTAATAAAACCGTAATGTATGGTATGTGAATCTACTTTTGTTAAATCTTTTGTAAATACTTTACTTGCTATATTTAAGGCATCATGACCACTTAATCTTATTATTGAAATAGCCCCTTCGCCAACTGATGTTGATATTGCTACTATTGTATCTTCCATATGGTTTCCTTCTTTCTTCCATAGTATTTTACCACAAGATACAAAAAAATAAAAGTAATTATTTACTTTGTTAATTTTTTTTTACAATTATTTGTATATTTCTATTTCACCATTTTTATATGCTAATAATATGTCGCTGGATATTATTGATTCTACATATCTTGCTTTTTTAGGATGAATTAAGTATCTTATTTGCAATTCTATATGATCTTCATTTATTTTGGTATATATTATAGGATCATACTGATTATAGTATATTCGATAACTATTTGATACATTATTTATTTGTTTTTTTAATTTTGGTGGTATTTTTTTTATTATTTCATTTGAATTTACTATTTTATATAATACTTTTTTAGCTTTATTTACATCATAATCTAATGGTATTCTAATTGTTATCTCATCCCATATATATTTAAAGGCTTTGTTATAATTTTTTAAAGGATAGTTAAAGATTATAGAGTTTGGTAAATGAATTATGATTCCTGTGCTTTGACCTGTTGTATCAATATTTGATACTTCCAATATTTCAAAATTCATGGTGTTAATATTTACTACATCTCCTTTATAGCCATTTATTTCTATTCTATCTTCTACTACAAATGGTTTTACTATCTTTATATATATTCCACAAAAAAAATTAAATATTAAATCTCTTATTGCTATAGTAAATGCTGCCGATACTAAACTTATTAATGTCAAAAAGTTTTTGATATATTTTCCCCATACTATTATTATTGCCGATAAGATTATAATTCTTATGATTAATTTATATTTTTTAGTATAATTGTATTCTTTTTTACTATCTCTTGTTCTCTTTATTATTCTTATACCTATTTTTTCTACTACTAATATCAAAAATATTATAATTATTGTTTTTAATATTAAGCCTATATATATTTCATCTATATTAAATAATTTACTTATTTTTTCTATATACTTCATTTATTCACTTCCTTTCTAATATGATATTATATGTTTATACAAAGGAAAAAAGAAGATTACTCTCCTTTTAGTTTAATTACTACTTTTCTGTTTGGTTCTTCACCAATAGATTCAGTATAAACGTATTTATCATCTGCTAACGCTGAATGAACAATTCTTCTTTCATAAGAATTCATGCTATCCATAGTTATTTCTGTTTTTGTTTTATATGCTTCTCTTGCTAATTTTTTTGCTAGATATTCTATGTTTCTAGCTCTTTTTTCTTTATAATTTCCTACATCAATTACTATTGATAATGGTTCTTTTAAATTTGAATTAACCATTTGTCTTATTAAAAGTTGTAAAGCCGATATATTTTTACCGTTTTTTCCAATTAATAAAGCGTTATTGTCTGAGAATATTGTAATTGATATACTATTGTCTCTTCTTCTTACTTCAAGATTTGCTTCAGCATGCATTTTCTTTATTATTTCATTTATAGTGTCTTTAATAAAAGCTACTATTTCATTCATATTTAGAACTTCTATTTTTACAGATTTTTTTAATAAGTTATTTTTTTCTTCTGTACTGTTGATTATTAAATCTTCTTTTGATACTTTTAATTCTTCTAGTGCTAACTCTTCTGCTTGTTCTTTTGTTTTTCCTTCATAATAATACTTATTCATTACTTCTTAGCCTTCTTTCTTTCTACAAGCATATTTTGTAGTATTGTAAATAGTGATGAAGTTATCCAATAGATTCCAAGTGCTACTGGTAAACTAAATGCTCCTACTAAAATCATTGCTAACATAAAGTAAATTGTTCCCTTCATTTGTTTTGCCATTGCTGTTTGATCTTTTAAAGTTTTTCTAAATGAAAAATATGAAGTTGCAAGTATTAATAATAAGAATATAATATATGCATACCATAAGTTTGACATTATTCCATGAGAAATTGTTGTACCCATATCTAACTTTAGAAATTTATTTTCAAATATAACGGGTGTTCTATTAATTGCCTCTAAGAAAGCAAACAATAATGGTATTTGAATGAATGATAGTAGACAACTTGATAATGGATTAATTTTATTTTTTGAATATATTGCCATCATTTCTTCGGCTTTTCTTTTTTGATCTTCTTCACTTGTCTTATCTTTATATTTCTTTTCCAACTTTTCTAATTGAGGTTGAACTTCTTTCAACTTTTCTGATTGCATTGCAGTTTTTCTAGTTAATGGATAAAGTATCAATCTTATTACTAAACATGATATTACTATAGCAAATCCATTAGCTAACCCTTTACCTAGGCCTATTTTTTCAAGTAATAATCCTATATTTATTATAGCCCAGGCTAGTGGCTTTACAAATATTGTTGTCCATAGTCCTTCGTATTCAGAAAATGGCTTAAATGTCTCACATTTTGGTAATTTATCAATGTCCACATTATTTTCTTTATATATGTTAACTACATTTTCATCTGTAGGTCTACATAATACATTTTCTGTAAGTGCTTTACCTGTTTCTTCATATTTGACTGGCTTTTTATCCTCTCCAGTAAGAGTTTTGGTACATCCTGTTAGCATTGCCAAGCTTAATATTAGCAATAATATTTTTATTGTTTTTTTGTTGTTATTCAATTTTATCACCTATACTTATTAGTTTTAACAATTCTTTTTCCATTTCTTTATATGTTAATTCTAATATACCTTTCTTAATAATTATAACATAGTCATAACCATTATGCACGACTTTTTTATTGTTATCAATAATGTTTTTTACCCTTCTTTTAATTTTATTTCTAGTAACTGCTGGTCCTGTCTTTTTAGGAACGGTTATTCCATATCTGTTACTTTTATTATTTTTTCGATAGTAAACACTAAAGTATTTACTTTTTTTTGCTCTACTATTATTTATTATATCTGTATATTCACGAGATGATTTTATTATTTCAATCTTTTTCATAGTATATTCCTTTTTGGTAAAAAGAAAAAAAGAAAACAAAATTATGTTTTATGCGCATAATTTTTTTCTTTTTTTTGCTCTTCTACTTTTTAAAACATTACCTTTAATTCTACTAAAGAAACCGTGCTTTTTAGCTTTTTTTCTATTATTAGGTTGATATGTTCTTTTCATTATATAATACACCTCCAAGTCAAATGCTATTTTATTATATATTTTTATTTTGATTATGTCAAGTAATTTTGTTATTTTGTTATTTTTAATTTCTTTAGACCATATTTTAAAGCAAATTCACATAATCTCTTCCTAAATCTCATTTCTTCTGTTATAATCTTCATAGATACCACTCTTTCTGTATAATTTTTGTCGTCAACTTAATTATATCAGAATGGTATCTTTTTTTATATTAAATTTGTAACATATGTATTATAACTCAACATTTTGTTATTTTGTTATTTTTAATTAATTAATATTTTTGAAGATTCTTTTCTTCTTTAAGCGGTTTAAAACCATTTGATTCAAGTTCAGCCATGGTTACTACTTTATTATTTAATGCTTCTTTAATATTATATTTCTTACCATCTACTATAACAAAGATGCTTCCACTTTTTATACATGTAAAATAATATTTATAATTGTTATCTTCATAATAATATTCTATTGCTGAAGCACAGGCAGTATCTTTTGATTCATCTATTATAGTAATTTTATCTTTTGATACCGCTATATCTTCATCCTTTATTATGGTTTCTTCTGGTATTTTGTTATCTGAATTGTTTTCTTCTTTTTTAGGAATAATTTCTTTTTCTTCTTTAGTTGTATTGTTTTCGTTAATAGTATTTTCTTTTATACTTTCTTTAGAATTATTATTAGAAAGATTTATATTGGTTTCTTTTTCTTTATAATAATATCTTAAACAAAAGAATAGGATAACTACAATAAAAATAATAATTAATATTGTATATAATGTTTTCTTATTCATAAAATTCCTCCTTCTTACTTAGTATTCTACTATAAATTTTATATTTTTACAAATATATTTTGATATTTGATACTTAAAAAAAGTTATATACTAAAAATAATCGTTAATTCAAAGACTTTATGGCTTTGAATTATTTTTTAAAGACCTTGGGCTTTAAAAATAAGTGAGCAACAAAGTGCGAACTCTAAAAAAGTAAATAAAACCCTTTCTTTTTTTAATTTTTTTTGATACAATTATATTTGAGGAAAATAAGGTGAAACTGATGGGAAAAATTATTGCAATTGTAAATCAAAAAGGTGGTGTTGGTAAAACTACTACTAGTATAAACTTAGCAGCATCTTTAGGTGTTTTAGATAAAAAAGTATTGCTTGTTGATCTTGATCCACAGGGAAATGCTACTACTGGGGTTGGTATTGATAAGAATGATATATCTAGTAGTATTTATGAAGTATTAACAAAAAAGGAAACTATAGAGAAATCTATTATTAAAACAAAGAGTAAGAACCTTTATCTTCTTCCGGCTTATCTTAATTTGGCTGGTGTCGATATGGAACTTATAGAATTAGAGAGAAAGGCAAAAGAGAGTGGTGAAAAATTTAATAGAGTAATTAGGTTAAAAGAAGAACTTGGCAAAGTAAATGATAATTTTGATTATATTTTAATTGATTGTCCTCCTAGTCTTGGTATTCTAACTACTAATGCTCTAGCTGCTGCTAACTCTGTTCTTATTCCTGTTCAATGTGAGTATTTTGCACTTGAAGGTATTATGCAGCTTATCAATACTATAATGCTTGCTCAAAGAAAAGTTAATCCTAATTTGGATATTGAAGGTGTTTTACTTACAATGTTCTCTAATACTAATCTTGGCATTGAAGTAATAGAAAGTATTAAAGGTTTCTTTAAAGAAAGAGTATATAATACTATTATTCCTAGACTTGTTAGGTTGGCTGAAGCTCCAAGCCATGGTAAACCGATTCTTGAATATGAACCTAGAAATAAAGGTACTATTGCTTATCTTAATCTAGCAAAGGAGGTTATTGAAAGAAATGGAACAGAAAAAGAAAGCCCTAGGTAAGGGACTTGAAGAATTATTCTCTAGCGAGGTATTAGATTTTGATACATTTGAAAGTAACATTATGGAAAATACCCCTGCTAATGATGTAAAAGAAATACCTGTTAATGAAATCAGACCTAATCCATACCAACCTAGAAAAACTTTTAATGAAGAAGCACTTAATGAACTTGCTGAATCTATTAAAAACTATGGAGTATTTCAACCTATTATCGTTAAAAAGAGCATTAAAGGTTATGACTTAATTGCAGGTGAAAGAAGACTTAGAGCTAGTAAACTTGCTGGTATGGAAACTATTCCTGCTATTGTTAAAGAGTTTTCTGATGAAGAAATGAGAGAAATCTCATTACTTGAAAACATTCAAAGAGAGAATCTTACTGCTATTGAACTTGCTTGGGCATATAAAGGAATTATTGATAACTTAGATATTAGACAAGAAGACTTAGCAAAAAAAATTGGTAAAAGTAGAAGTCATATTACTAATACTTTGGGACTTTTAAATTTGCCTGAAGATGTTCAAAAGAAAATTCTTGATGGTGAAATTTCTATGGGACATGCTAGAGTATTATCTAAAATGAATGATGAAGATGAAGTTACTGATTTAGCAAACAAGGTTATTGAAGATAATATTAGTGTTCATGAACTAGAGGAAATTAGTAAAAAAGAAGAAATTAAAAAAAGAATGCCTATTACTAGAAGAAAAATGGATACTGATTATTTTCATATTGAAAATGAACTAAGAGATATTCTTGGTACTAAAGTAAAAGTAGATAATAAAAAAGTTAGTATTTATTTTGAAAATGTCAATGATTTAAATAGAATTCTTGAAATTATGAATATTGAAATTAAGTAAGTGGAAGAAAATTCCACTTTTTTGTATAATAGAATCTTGAGATTAAATTAGTACTATTTTGTTACAAGTCCTTCTTGTAATGTATATAAATTATTTACTATCTTGTGAATCTCACACGATTTAAAAAAAGCATGCTTCTAATATTGCTATTAGAATTTTCTCCATTTAATAATATCGTTATTAATGTAAAGAGACATAAAGTAAATTTATTTGCTTCTTTGTTCTGGTATACAAATAGTTAACTCGGGTTATTTTGTAAGATATTTTTTTATATTTATTAAAATATTTATCCCTCACATTATATACATGATATGATTAATGTGCTTGCGGTAAGAGTAAGTATAAAGTTCAACTTAGAAGAATTTTTATCAAATTTTGTCGTACTTAATTGTTTGCAAAATAGGTCAGCAGTATATTATAATATTCTTGTAAGAAAGAACAGAAAAGTGAGGTGTCAAAGATGCAAGGAAGAGTCAAGTGGTTTAATAACGACAAAGGTTATGGCTTTATTGATTATCAAAATGGTGAAGATATTTTTGTTCACTATTCCGCTATTAAGCAAGATGGTTATAAAACATTGTCTGAAGGTCAAATTGTTGTATTTGATCTTATAGAAACTGCTAAAGGTTTACAAGCTATAAATGTGGTAGCAGCTACTAATGTTAAAGTTTAGAAAGGAAGTACAATTATATAAGACAGCTAGATGTACTTAAAGCTATCTTATTTTTTTATTGAAAAAGTTATGAAAGTGATTAAATGTTTATTGTTATCTTTAAAAGAGATATTTATTGTTTTATTTATTCAATATTTTATTCTTATTATTTCTATTATTTTATTTAATGGATATGAAAATATTTATATTGGTAATATTTTACTTAGTATATTTAGCATTATATATATTTTGAGTAAGAAAAATATAATTAATGTTTCTTTTAATATTAGGAATAATTATTTTATATATATTATGTTGGGAAGTTCTATTTCGATTATTTATAACATGATTTTATATAGATTTAATTTATATACTTATGATACTAATAATTCTTTTCTTTTTCTAGATATTTTAACTTCTGGTATTATTGGTCCTATATTTGAAGAAGTTGTTTTTAGAGTTAGTTTTATTCCTAAGGTAGAATGTTTTATTTATAATAAAGAGAAAGTTATTATAATAACTAGTATTATTTTTGCTATATTACATTTTAATTTTTTATCTGGTTTTATTGCCTTTATTATTGGTATTATTAATGGATATATCTATATTAAGACGAGAGATATTATTAAAATATCTTTGGTTCATATTTCTCTTAATACTATAAGTTCGTTAATAACTTGTTATAACAATCTAATATTTATTTTGGGTATTATATTAATGATAGAAGTGATACTATATTTTGGAAAAGAAAGATATTTGTAAAGAAGAGAGTTTAGCTTCTTTTTTCTTTACTTTTATATTAATTTATTATACAATATAGGTGGAGAGGACAGGGGATACTTATGAAAAAATATATTCTTTTGCCTGCTGATTCTTATGTTGTTATTAATAAGACAATTTTACATGATGAAGATAGAAAAATTATTACTAGTTTGTATCTACCTGTTATTGGTATGGATGCGGTGATGCTGTACTTTTTGTTATGGAGTGACTTAGATAGTTCTTCAATTGTTAGTTCTGATTTTACACATCAAAAAATTGTTTCTAATCTTAGAATGACTATTAATGAAGTAGAAGATGCTAGAAGTAAATTAGAGGCTATTGGCCTTATTAAAACTTTAGTTAAAGAGGGTAATGTTAATAATTACATTTATGAATTATATAGTCCAGTTTCTGCTACTGAATTTTTATCTCATCCTATACTTAATATTGTTTTATATAGTAATATTGGTAAAAAAGAGTATGATAATTTGATTAAAACTTTTAAGATGCCTAGATTTAATACTAGTGGATATACTGATATTACTAAGAATTTTAACGATGTATTTGAAAGCACATGCATGACTTCATATGATTTATCATTAGAGGATATTAGAAAATATAATAAACTTAAACTTAATATTAATAGTAATTTTGACTTTAATTTTCTTATAAATGCTATGCCTAAGAATATTGATACTAGTAGAATTTTTACTAAAGAGATTAAGGAACTTATTATTAGTTTATCTTTTATTTATGATATTGATGCTATTAAGATGACTAATATTGTTAAAGGAAGTCTTAATGAAAGAGGTACTATTAATAAAGAAACTCTTAGAAAGACTGCTAGAAACTTCTACCAATTTGATAATGGTGGTAATCTTCCTACAATTGTATCTAATTGTCAACCAGAGTATTTGAGAAAACCAATTGGAGATACTTCAAAGAGGGCTAAAATGATATATACTTTTGAAACTATTTCTCCTAGAGAACTTCTTATTAGTAAGAATAAAGGTAATGAACCTACTAAAAGAGATTTAAGATTAGTTGAAGATTTACTTCTTGATTATAATTTAAAACCTGGTGTTGTTAATGTTTTAATTGATTATATTCTTAATATTAATGATAAAAAGCTTACAAGAGGATTAGTAGAAACAATGGCGGGTGAATGGCAAAGAAAAGGTATTGAAACAGTTGAAGATGCTATGAGTCTTTGTGAAAAAGAACATAAGAAAAGAACTAAAAAAACTATTGAAGAGAAGAGAATTATTACTAAAACACCTGATTGGTTTGATAAAGAAATTGAAAAAGAAAAAATTAATGATGGTGAAGATAATCAATTAGAAGAACTTTTAAAGGAGTATAAATGATGAAGGATACTAAGAATATTATTAATAAATATAGTTTTGATAGATATGAGTTAGAGAGAAATTTTGATATTGAAATGGAAGATGAAACTTTTAAAAAGTTAGTTAGTAAACTTAAGTTATCTAAAGATGAACTTATTAAATATACTTCTAGAATTAAGGATGCTTCTTTAGAACTTAAAAATTGTGCTAATTGTAAAAATATTATGGAATGTAAGAATAATATATGTGGATATGTTTATTATCCTAGTGTACTTCAAGATAATTTAGTTTTTTCTTATGTTCCCTGCAAATACAAAAAAAAGTTAGATAATGATACTAAATATCAAGATAATATTATTTCTTTTGATATGCCTAAGGAAATAATTAATGCTTCAATGAAAAATATATATACTGATGATAAAAATAGACTAGAAACTATTAAATGGCTTACTATTTTTATTAAAAAAATTGAAAATAATGAAAAAAGTAAGGGTTTATTCTTGACAGGTAACTTTGGATGTGGTAAAACATATGTAGTGGCTGCGGCCTTCAACGAACTTGCTAAGAAAGGTAAAAAGGTAGCTTGTCTATATTATCCAGAGTTTTTAAGAAGTCTTAAAGAAAGATTTTCTGACGACTATAGAGAAGTATTTGATAAAGTTAAAAAATGTGATCTTTTATTAATTGATGATATTGGAGCAGAGACTGTTACTAGCTGGAATAGAGACGAAGTACTTGGTACTATCTTACAATATCGTATGCAAGAATCATTACCAACATTTTTTACTTCTAATTTATCTTTAAAGGAATTAGAAGTACATCTTGCCGGTAATGATAGTGAAGGTAAAATTAAAGCAAGACGAATTATTGAAAGAATTAAATATTTGACAGATAATATTACAATGATCGCAGAAAATAGAAGAAAGTGAGGATAAAAATGGAAAACAATAGTAATGCATTTAAGTTTGATCCTAATAAATTAGAGAAGTCTTTTACTGATAAAAATGGTACTTCGAAGATTGAAATGGAAAGTGATGGAGCATATCTTAATATGCCAGAGAGTGTTACTCTTGCTAATAGGCCTAAGACTAAAATTCTTACCAAAGAGATAAAGACGACTAAAGAGGGAGCTAACATTGGTATTGGTAGTAATGGATTTGCTGGTGTTATAACTCTTGCAGGTATTATTGCAATAGCGGGAGTAATTATTGCTTATTTAACACTTAGATATTAATTAACTTGTATATAAAGGAGGAGTAGTTATGCTTTGTGCTTTAGAAGTTAAAACTTGTTATTCTATTTTGAGTAGTTTAAATAGAATTGATATTTTGACTAAAAAGGCTAAGGAGATGGGCTACTCCTCTTTAGCTATTACAGATTTGAATAATATGTTTGGAGTATATGAATTCTATTTAGCTTGTCTTAATAATGATATTAAACCTATTATTGGTATGGAAGTTAAAACTAATCAAGATAATTTTATTTTAATTGCTAAGAATAATAATGGTTATAGAAATCTTATTAAAATAGCTACAATTATATCTGATAGAGAAATTACTTTTGATGATTTGAAGATATATTCTAAAGATATTATTTTAATTATACCTTATAGTTCTTATAATAAAAAGATTACTAATTTTTTTGATGAATATTATATAGGATATACCTCTGTAGAAGAAAGAGATAAAGTTAAAGATAAGGGAGTTCTTATTACAGATATTTCTTATATTGAAAAGAATGACTATAAGTACTTAGATTATTTATTGATGATCAAAGATGACAAGAAATTAGGAGAGATGGAACTTAATACTTATACTGGGAAACATTTACTTGATAAAGAAGAATTTAATAATCTTACTAATGATATTGTTAGAAGTAATATGAAATATATTTGTGATGAATGTAATGTTACTTTTGAGAAAAGAGATGGATTATTACCTATATATAATAAAGATGTTGATTCTTTTGAATATTTGAATAGTTTATGTAATAAAGGTCTTAATAGAAGACTCTCAGGTAATGTTTCTAAAGAATATCAAGATAGACTTAATTATGAACTTGATGTTATTAATAAGATGGGCTTCTGTGACTATTTCTTAGTTGTGTGGGATTATGTTAAATATGCCAAGTTTAATAATATATTAGTAGGTCCTGGTAGAGGTAGTGCAGCTGGTAGTTTAGTTAGTTACTGTCTTGGTATTACAGATGTTGATCCTATTAAATATGATTTGTTATTTGAAAGATTTTTAAATCCTGAAAGAGTAACTATGCCCGATATTGATATTGACTTTGATAGTGAAAAAAGGGGATTAGTAACAGATTATGTTATGAATAAATATGGTGAGAAAAGAGCGATTGGTATTATTACTTTTAATACATTAGGAGCTAAACAAGTTATAAGAGATATTGGTAGAGTACTTAATATTTCACTTCCTATTATTGATGAAATTGCTAAGGCTATTACTACTAAAAACCTTAAAGATAGTTATGTAGTAGGTAGTAAGTTTCATAGACTTATTAATTCTAATCCTGATTATATAAAATTATATAATGCTTCGGTTAAACTAGAGGGACTTCCTAGACATATATCAGTTCATGCTGCTGGAGTTGTTATGAGTAATATAGATATCGATGAAGTTATTCCTTTATATAAGAATCCTTTAGGTATGTATGTATCAGCCTTCTCAAAAGATTATTTGGAACCATTAGGACTATTAAAAATGGACTTTTTAGGACTTGATAATTTAACTTTAATTAGTAATGTTATTGAAGAGATTAGAAAAAATGAGGGTATTAATATTAGTTTTGAAAAGATTCCTCTTGATGATAAGAAGACACTAAAAGTATTTAGAGATGTTGATACTGATGGTATATTTCAATTTGAATCTGTTGGTATGAAGAGATTTTTATCTAAACTTAAAGTTAATTCATTTGATGATATTGCTACAGCTTTAGCATTATATAGACCAGGTCCTATGGATAATATTGATTTATTTATTGCTAGAAGAGAAGGCAGAGAGAGGGTTGATTATATTCATCCTGACTTAGAAGATATTCTTAAACCTACTTATGGTATTATTATTTATCAGGAGCAAATTATGCAAATAGTTAGAAAGATGGCTAGTTATTCTTATGGTGAGGCTGATATTTTAAGAAGAGCAATGTCAAAGAAAAAAGAAAGTATTATTTTAGCAGAAAAGCCTAAGTTTATTAAGGGATGTCTAGATAATGGATATGATGAAAGGACCGCTACTGAAGTGTATGACTTGATTTTAAAGTTTGCTAATTATGGTTTTAATAAATCACATTCTGTTTCTTATGCTATTACAGCTTATAAGATGGCTTTTATTAAAACATATTTTCTTAAATACTTTATTGCAGGTATCTTAACTAATTCTATTGGTAACACTAGTAAAATTAATATTTATGTTAATAGAGCAAGAAAATCCTTAATTAAAATTCTTCCTCCAGATATTAATGAAAGTAGTAATAAATTTTATGCTGGTAAGGATGGTATTAGATGTCCTTTATCTATTATTAATGGTGTTGGTACTTCTATTTCTAATGATATTATTAATGAAAGAGAAAATGGTAAGTTTACTGATCCCATTGATTTTATTGTAAGAATGTCGAATAAAGGTATTAATAAAAAGACTATTTCTAGTCTTATATATGCAAGAGCAATTAATTTTGGATATAATAAAAATACTCTTATACAAAATTTAGATACTATTTTAAATTATTCGGATATTGCTAAAGATGCTGGAATGATTGAAACTTTAAAACCAGAAATTATTTTATATGATGAATATGATAAGAATGAACTTATTTCTTTAGAACTTAAAACTATTGGTTTTTATCTTACTGAACATCCTGCTTCTAAATATAGAGATGATAGTATTATTGTTAATACTTCTAATATTAGTGATTTCTTTGATAAGAGAATTTTTATGATTGTTATGATTAGTAGACTTAAGGAGACTACTACTAAGAATAATGATGTTATGGCTTTTATTGTAGGTAGTGATGAATTTGGAGAAGTTGATCTTACTTGTTTTCCAGATGTTTATAAGAAATTTAATAATATTAAAGTTGGTAATATTGTTAAGATTTTTGGTAGAGTAGAAAAAAGATATGATAAATATCAAGTTATCATAAATAATATTAGTATATTGGAGTGATGTTATGAAAAAAGGTAAATTTGTTATTATTTCTGGTCCTTCAGGAGTAGGAAAAGATACTATTTGTGATGAGTTAGTTAAAAAAGGAATAGGTAGATATTCTGTATCTATGACTACTAGAAAGAAAAGATCTAATGAAATAGAAGGGATTAGTTATTTCTTTGTAAGTAAAGAAGAATTTAAAAGACATATTGAAGAAGATTATTTTCTAGAATATGCTATGTATAATGGTAATTATTATGGTACTCCTAATGAATTTATTAAAGAGACTACGAATAATGGGGATAATGTTATTGCAGTACTAGAAATGAATGGGGCTATTAACGCTAAGAAGATTTTTAGTAATGCTATTACTATATTTATTATGCCTCCTTCTTTTGATGAATTAGAAAGAAGACTTAGGGGTAGAAAATCTGAAGATGATAATATTATTAGTGAGAGACTTAATATTGCTAAAGAAGAAATTAAATGTAAGGATAAATATGATTATATAGTTATCAACAATACTGTTGATGAGGCTGTTTTAGAAATTGAAAATATTATTAATAATTGTTAGTTTATCAACAGATACTGTGGATAAGTGGTAATTATATAACAAAAACTCAAGAAATTAATCTTGAGTTTTACTATTTTATCTTCCTTTTCCTACATTACCAAAGTTATAACCTTCTTCTTGCATTCTTTTATCAACAAATTCTTCCCAATTTGCATAGTCTGTCTTGATAGGTTCTCCTGTAAGTTCTGCTCTTCTCTTAGCTTCGTTATAATAGTCATAAAATTCTAAATAACTTTGTACCATTAATTCTATAGCATATGGATCATCTAATTCAGCCTTTAAATACTTATCATACATTTGGTTAAATAATGGTTTATCTATGATATCATTATTTTTAGTTTCTACTACTAGACGATTATAATAAAATTCTCTTTCTTTTAAATCATCATGTGATAAGCCTTCATCAGGAATAACGGCTTTATTTTTTTCTTCTGACTCTATTCTTAAATCATTAATTCGTGATTGTTTACTTAAGTTATATATTCTTAATGCTTCTTGGTAGGCAATAGAATTTTCTTTACTTGCTCTTTCTAATTCTTGCTCATATTCTTGTAATTTTTCTTTTGATAATTCATTTCCTTTACTATCAGTTTTTCTATCTACCATAGTCATTAGAGCTACTAATCTATTAACGTCTACTTTTCCATGAACTTTTTCAGATATGCTTACTCTTTCTTTTGTATAATCTTCTTTTAGTTGTATAACTTCATTTGTTAGGCTTTGACTTGTTAATTCTAATTCTTTAATAAATTTGTTTAAAACAGCTTTAGTTTCTGGTGTAAAATACCTCATATACTTATTCATATTTTCTATGGTAAAGTTAATGTACACTATCTTGCTATTTAAATAATTTACATTTCTAGTTATTTCTTCTAACTTAGCAACACTTATTTGTGGTTGTCCTTCTCTTTCAAGTGCACTCTTAAAGGATTGTGTTTCTCCATATAAATTGCTTCCAAGCATTTTTTGAGTTTGACTAACTATTTTATTATAATCTGGTAAAAACATAGTAGCACTACTTTTATTAAAATTTTCCAATAAATTAGATTGTGAATCCATTAGTGAAGAAGTTAGAGAGTATGCATCTTTTCTTCCACCTTCTGGAGATAAAATGTATTCACGTTTTCTACTAACATAGTCTGTTCTTGTGGAAATTTTGCTTCTTGATGACGGAGTATATTTAGCATATAATCCTATTGATTTTGTTTCTATACTCTTTTTAAAATTAATGAAATAGCTATCCTTTTTTCCTGCTTTAGCTGCTAACTGGTTATATAATTGTTTTCCGTTAGGAGTTAATTTATCTGTTACATTTAAATTTCTTAGTATTTGACTTAACAATACTGCTTCGATATAGTTACTCCATTCTTTTTTTACTGTTTGAGTTATTTCTTCAGTTTTATTATGCTTCTTATCATCATAACCTTTAGTGTTATATGTATTTCTTACAACTTCATTAATAGCCATAAGTAAACTATCAGCACTATCAATATTTATTTTTCTTCCTTCCATTTTTCTTCCTCCAGTTCAATTTCTATATTAATTGTATCATACCTAAATTGGTATTTCAATATTAATTTTAGATGTTTACATTTTATTTATTTTTGATATAATTATATTATAAGTATGCATATAATATATTTTTTTATTCTTTTAAACATAAAATTGGGAGGAAATATGATATGATAAATGATGACTGTTATAAGTTTTTAAAACTAGATATTGTTAGTGATACAGATAATATGATTAGTGTTTACTCTTTATACAAATTATTAAATGAATACTTTGAAGATTTTAGAATATTAAGATATGGTAATGATAAAATGATTAATAGTATGAATAATGAATATACTTTTGTAGATAGAATTAAAAATAGCATGATAAATCCTTGGTTTAGAAAAATCTTTATTTCAGAATTTAATGATAATTTTATTAAGATGGTTATTATAGTTAATCCAATATATAGAAGAAAAGAATTTTCTACTAATAACATTTATTATTATATAATAAAGGATAGAAAGAGTGGTAATATTTACTTTGAGAATAATGTACTAAAAAATAGGGTATTTGATAAATTTTATCAAGAAATTATAAATATATTTTCTTTAGCAGAAATTTATACTGATATTTTTATGCTTGATAAAAGAGATTTTCCTATATATCATCAGACATTTGACTTAGATAATGTTGGTGCCAGTGTTGATTATAATAATTTTGGTAATGTCTCTTCTTATATTATATATGATGGTAAAATATGTAGTAATAATGAAATTAAAGATATTAAAAATGATATCTTAAAAAGAATTCCTGTATATACAGATAACCTTGATGCTATAAGTAGTTATATTGTTAATGAACAAAGAAAAGCTAAAATTAGAAAAAAAGAATATTAAAGTAGAGACAATGTGGCTCTACTTTCTTTCTGAAGACTTATGGCTTCAGAAACAACGAACAACGAAGTGTGAGATGCCTAAATAAATTAGATATTTTACTTGAAAATTATATGATTTTATTATATACTTATATTAACCAAAGGAGGTATTTTATGAAAAGTAGTAGAATTATGAAAATATTTGAACAATATGTCAGAAAATATGATATGAATAATATAGATATTAAAGCTAGATATTTTCATTCACTGAAAGTTATGGAACTTGCAAGAGAACTAGCTACTGGTTTAGGTATTTTTTCTGAGGAAGAAGTAGCCGTCTGTGAACTTATTGGTCTATTTCATGAGATAGGTAACTTTTCTAAAACTCCTAATTACCAGATGGATGATGATATTAATGATAGTTATAATAGAACTATTGATGTTTTATTTAATAAAAAGTTAATTAGAGAAATTAGTAAAGAAACTAAGTATGATACAGTTATTAAAATGGCTATCTTTGCTTATGATAAAAATGGATTCCCTGCTGATATTGATGAGAAAGGTAGACATATGTGTGCTATTATAAAAGATGCTCATAATTTAGATTCTTTTAGATTATTTGTTAATTATCCATATGTAGATACAGTAATCAAAAGTTATCCTAGTAGTCTCGTGTACGATGACTTTAAAAGTTTTAAGACTATTAGTTCTAAAGTGAGTGATAATGCTAGTGATGAAGTATTAGTTACTTTATCAAAGATGTATTCATTTAATTATAAATATTCTTATTATTTATTAAAACAAAATGATTATGTTAATAAGATATTTAATTCTTTAAATTTTGATAATAGTGAATTAGAGGGGTTCTTTAAACAACTTATGGTTGTTCTTAATAATTATATCGATAAAAGGATAGGTGTTGTAAATGCTTGATAAAAAATATGACCACTTGATGGTTGAAAAAGATAAATATGATAATTGGAAGAAAAAGGGGTATTTTAAATCAGGAGATTTAAGTAAGGAACCATACTGTATAGTTATTCCTCCTCCTAATGTAACAGGTAAATTACATTTAGGTCATGCTTGGGATACTTCAATTCAAGATATTATTATTAGATATAAGAGAATGCAAAGGTTTGATGCTTTATGGCTTCCAGGTATGGATCATGCTGGTATTGCTACGCAGGCTAAAGTAGATAAAAAACTTAGAAGTGAAGGTATTAATCCTAGAAGTATGTCTCGTGAAGAGTGGCTTAAGGTTGCTTGGTCTTGGAAAGAAGAATATGCTGAAAATATTCATAGTCAGTGGGCTAAACTTGGTTTATCTCTTGATTATGATAAGGAAAGATTTACTTTAGATGATGGTTTATCTCATGCTGTTAGAAAGGTATTTGTTGATTTATATAACAAAGGTCTTATCTATAGAGGTGAGAGAATTATTAATTGGGATCCCGCTGCGATGACTGCACTAAGTAATGAAGAGGTTATTTATAAAGATGTTGAAGGAGCCTTCTACCACATTAAATATATGATTGAAGGTACTGATGAGTATCTAGAGGTTGCTACAACTAGACCAGAGACTTTATTTGGTGATACTGCAGTTGCGGTTAATCCAGAGGATGATAGATATAAGAAATATATTGGTAAGAATGTTATGCTTCCAATAGTTAATAAAATTATTCCTATTATTGGTGATGAACACGCCGATATGGAGTTTGGTACTGGTGTTGTTAAAATTACTCCCGCTCATGACCCTAATGACTTTGAAGTAGGTAATAGACATAATCTAGAGAGAATTGTCGTTATGAATCCTAATGGTACAATGAACGAGAATGCTGGTAAATATAATGGTATGGATAGATTTGAATGTAGAGATGCTGTTATTAAGGACTTAGATAGTGAAGGACTTCTTATTAAGATTGAACCTATTAATCATAATGTTGGTTTTTCTGAGAGAAGTGATGTTATGGTTGAACCTTATCTTTCTAAACAATGGTTTGTTAAGATGAGACCACTAGCGGATAGAGTTCTTGAAAACCAAAAGGATAAAGATAAGAAAGTTAACTTTGTTCCTCCTAGATATGAAAAGACTATGAATCACTGGATGGAAATTACTTATGATTGGTGTATCTCTAGACAATTATGGTGGGGTCACAGAATACCTGCTTGGTATAAAGGTGATGAAGTTTATGTTGGTATGGAAGAACCTCAAGGTGATGGTTGGGTACAGGATAATGATGTACTTGATACTTGGTTTTCTTCAGCACTATGGCCTTTTAGTACTTTAGGATGGCCTGATAATACTGACTTACTTAAGAGATATTATCCTAATAATGTACTAGTTACTGGTTATGATATTATTCCTTTCTGGGTTAATAGAATGACTTTTCAAGGACTTGAGTTCTTAAATGAAAGACCTTTTAAAGATTGTTTAATTCATGGTCTTATTAGAGATAAAAAAGGTAGAAAGATGAGTAAGAGTCTAGGTAATGGTATTGACCCTATGGATGTTATTGATATGTATGGTGCTGACTCTTTAAGATTCTTCTTAACTACAAATACTGCTCCTGGTATGGATTTAAGATATGATGAAGAAAAAGTTAAATCAACTTGGAACTTTATTAATAAGATTTGGAATGCTTCAAGATTTGTTTTAATGAAACTAGAAGACTTTAAAGAGGAAGATTATACTCTTGATAATTTAAAAGAAGAAGATAAGTGGATTTTAAATAGATTAAATACTACTATTAAAGATGTTACTAAGAGTATGGATAAATATGATTTTCATATTGTAGGTAATACACTATATGATTTTGTATGGGGAGACTTCTGTGACAAGTATATTGAGTTATCTAAGTTCTATAACGATAATACTACGAAGAGTGTACTTATTAGAGTTCTTACAGATATTTTGAAGATGCTTCATCCTTTTATGCCTTATGTTACTGAAGAAATATATGGTATGATGCCTATTAAAGAAGCAGAATCTATTATGATTAGTAAGTATCCTATATATAATAAGAAAGAGGTATTTACCACTAATATTGATAATGTACTTGAATTTATTACAATGTTTAGAAATAAAAAGGCTGAACTTGGTAATATTGGAGAGTATAAGGTATATATTGATATTGATGACGAGACTTCTAAAGACATTATTATTAATATGCTAAAATTAAGTGATAAGATTTCTTTAGAAGATGGTAATGGTATAAAAATAGAATATGCTGGTATGAAGGCTTCTATTATATATGATAATAGTAAGAGCTTAGAAGAAGAAAAAGAAAAACTTCTTAAAGAAAAAGAAAGTCTAGAGGCTTCAATTGCAAGAAGAGAAAAACTTCTTAGTAATAGTAATTATGTTGAGAAGGCTCCTAAAGCAATTGTTGATAAAGATAGAGAAGCTCTTCTTAAAGAAAAAGAAATGTTAGATATTATTTTAAATAAAATTAATGGTTAGTTTATAAAAAGGAGGTTATATTTATGGCTAAGTATTGTGCAAATTGTGGAAAGGAATTAACTGATGAACAAGATATTTGTTTAAATTGTGGTGTTAGAGTTAAAAAGAGTACTACTTCAAGTGATCCTAATGCTAAATCTAAACTTGCTGCTGGGTTATTTGGTATTTTCTTAGGTGCCTTTGGTGTTCATAACTTTTACCTTGGTTTTACTGGTAAAGCAGTTGCTCAACTTTTAATTACTGTTTTATCTTGTGGTATCTTAAGTCCTGTGTCCGCTATTTGGGGACTTATTGAAGGTATTATGATTCTTTCTAGTAATGACTATAAAGATGCTGATGGTAATACTTTAAGAGACTAATGAAAAAAAGAATTATTAATTTAATTATTTTGCTTTCTGGTACTTTATTTATTTTTATAATAGTTACTGGAAAGTCCAATGTGGAATGTCTTTTTAAGAAGATGTTCCATATTTCTTGTCCTGGATGTGGGTTAACTAGATCTTTTAGGTCTATTCTTAATTTAGACTTTATTAATGCTTTTAAATACAATATTCTTGGGATACCTTTATTTATTTTATGTATTATTTATATTATTCTCTTAATTAAAGATGTTATAATAGGTAGTGATAAAGGTAATAAGTTAGTACTTTATATTTTTAGTAAATACTATATACTTATTATTTGTTTATTTATTATTTCTATGATTATTAATAATATTAATGGTATATAATTATTTTTACACTTCATACTAATTATGAGGTGTTTTTTATGAGCAATTTTCTTAATATTTGTTTTAGAACAACACTAGTTCTTGTTATTCTTTTCTTTATTACTAAGATGATGGGAAAGAAACAGATATCTGAACTTAATTTTTTTGACTATGTTGTTGGTATTACGATTGGTTCTATTGCCGCGGATATTTCTTTAGATATTGAAAAAGATATGCTTGCAGGAATAGCGGCTCTATTTATATATGGATTTATATCTTATATAATTTCATTTGTATCTATAAAAAGTATTTTGGCTAGAAGATTTTTTATTGGTGTACCCACAGTTCTTGTGGAAAAAGGTAAAATTATTGAATCTGGTTTAAAAAAATCTAAAATTGATGTTAATGATTTATTAATGGAAGCAAGAGAAAATGGTTATTTTAATTTAGATGAAATTGATTATGCTCTTATGGAAGTTAATGGTAATATTAGTTTTCTTCCTAAAGAAAATGATAAGCCTGTGACTAAAAAAGATATGAAAATTAAGTGTAGTAATGAAGGACTTACTGTAAATGCCATTATTGATGCTAAGTATATGGTTAATAATATGAAGGCGATTAATAAGGATAAAGAATGGTTAGATCATGAACTTAAAGTTAAAGGTTATGATAATTATGATAGTATACTTTTAGCTACGATTGATAATAATTATAAAATTACTATTTACGAAAAGAATGTAAAGCCTGATAAAAATACCGTTTTGGAATAGTATTTTTTTTATAGTGATGATATAATGAAATCTGATATGGAAGTAGATAATATGAAGTTTAAAAAGATAATAATTATCTCTATAGTTATTTCAGTAATTTTACTTATATGTTCTTTATTATTACCTAATATTAATATTGATAAAGATACAATTGGTTATAATAGTAATGATACATATAATATAAATGCTTATAATGTTATAAGAGACATAAATAAGTATATTAAAATTAGCGATAATATAGATGAAAAAGTAATTGGTAATTATCAAGTTACTGTTAAAGTTAGATATTTATTTTATAGATATGATAAAAAAATTAATGTTAAGGTTGTTGATAATGTAAAACCAGAAGTTGAATTAAAAGGAAATAACCCAAGTTATGTTTGTCCTAATAAGGATTATGATGAAGAAGGATATACCGCTAGTGATGATTATGATGGTGATATTACTGATAAAGTAAATATAGAAAAGAATGGTAACTTTATTATTTATAGTGTTAAAGATAGTTCAGGTAATAAAAATGAAATTAGAAGAAGTATTATATTTGAGGACAAAGAAAAACCTTCAATTACTTTAAAAGGTGAAAATAGTATTGTTATTTATAAAAATAGTAAATATGTAGAAAAAGGATATACGGCAATTGATAAATGTGATGGTGATATCACTGATAAGGTTATAGTAACAGGTACTGTTGATACTAATAGAGTTGGAACTTACACAATTAACTATAAGGTTGTAGATAATAGTGGTAATGAAACTTCAGTAGATAGAAAAATTACCGTCAGAGAAAGACCAAATTATTATGGAAATGGTAGTATTTATTTAACCTTTGATGATGGACCTAGTTATTTGACAAAAGAAATTTTAGATATTTTAGATGAAGAAGGTATTAAAGCAACTTTCTTTGTAACTAGTGGTGGTGAATATGTAAAGAGAGCCTACAATAGTGGACATACAATTGCTTTACATACTTCTAGTCATAAATATAGTTATGTGTACTCTAATGAAGAAAATTACTTTAATGATTTAAATACTGTTAGTGATAGTGTTTATAATTCTATTGGTATTAGATGTAAATTTATTAGATTTCCTGGAGGTAGTTCTAATACTATAAGTAGAAATTATAATAAAGGTATTATGTCTAGACTTGTTAACGCTGTTACTAATAAAGGATATGTATATTTTGATTGGAATGTTGATTCTAATGATGCTGGGGGAGATACAAATAATAGTAATAAAATATACAATAATGTTATAAATGGTTTATCTCATAGTAAGACAAACATAGTACTTATGCACGATTCTGCTAATCACAGGAGTACTGTGAATGCTTTAAGAGACATTATTAGATATGGTAAAGATAATGGATATTCATTTAAAGCTATTACTAATGATACACCAGTAGTAAGACATGGAGTTAATAATTAAATAGTTGTAATTGTTATTTACAACTATTTTTTTAGTTATGTTGTTGTAATTTTTTGTAATTTTGTTATAATATTGTTAGAAAGGATGGTTAGTATGATTAAAAAAATAAATGAGTACATTAATTTATCAATTATATTGTCAGTTTTATTTATGATAGTGGGAATACTACTTATTGTATGGCCTAAAGCATCTCTTGATACTTTTGCTTATGTTATTGGTACTATTATGATTATCTATGGTATTTATAGTTTTATAGATAGTTTTAGTATTAATCCTGCTCTTTGTTTATTCCAAATGACAAATAGTATTTTATCATTTTTACTTGGTATTTGTGTATTTTTAAATCCTAGTATTTTTGAGAGTATTTTACCAATTGCTTTAGGTATTTTCTTTATTATAAGTGGTGCATTTAGTTCTAGAATATCATTTATTATTAAAGATATTGATAATAGTTATATTCTATCTTTATTTACCTCTATATTAATGGTTATATGTGGTGTAGTATTAATTATTAATCCAGGAAATACTGCTTTAGTTATTACTACTTTAATTGGTATTATTCTTATTGTATACTCTGTAAGTGCCATAGTTGATATGTTTGTATTTAAATCAAGAGTAAAAGAGATAGATAAATACTTTAGTAAATTACTTAAATAATCCTATTAACTTAGGGTTATTTTTTTGTAAAGTATTATGTAAAATATTTGTATTTCCTTTATTGTTATTTTTAAATGTGATATATTTATACTAGAAAAGGTGATAACTATGGATGATAACATGAGAAATGCTTGGCTAGATATGATATCTAAAGTTTATACTAATTTACATAATAGTGATAGAGTTCTTAGAGCTTCAAATGTATCTGATAAAAAAAGAGAAAGATTATTAAAATATTTTGAAAGACTTGAAGAACTACATAATAGAGTATCTGAGACAAGAAGTGTTAATGGTGAAAAATTACTTAAAAGTTTTTACTATGACTTATATGTTATCAAGCCTGAAAACATACCTGATGCCTACTTTCAAAATCAAGTTAGACTTGCTAGAGAAAGAGGTTATGGTAATATAGAATTAACAAATGAAGATAAGAAGAGAATGACTGAAGAAGTTATTGATGACCAAAAGAAAAGTTTAGATAAATGGATTGAATACTTTTTATATGATGAAGAAAGTAAATCTTATGAAATGTGGGAAAAGTATTGGGTATTTCAAGGACTACAGAGTCTAGGCAAATATGATAAAGAAACTAGTAAGTTTAGTAAGAGAGATAAAACTACAGTATATCCGTTTCCTTCAGTAGAAAGAGAATATATTTTTACCACTTTAAAATTAATGGAAGATTTTCTTAAAGACAAAAAAAGTGAAGAAGATATTAAACAAGCTTTAAGTACTGGTAATTTTAAACTTTTATATGAATATGTTATTAAGCAAAGTCTTTTTAGAGAAGAACAACAAAGTAATAGTACTGATGGTAAATGGATTAAATATGAACAAGGAAGTGATTATAATATTTTAAGAAATTCACTTCAGGGATATTATACTGGCTGGTGTACTGCGGCTGGGGAAAACTTTGCCAAAGATCAGTTAGAAGATGGAGATTTCTATGTTTATTATACATTAGATGAGAATGGTGACGCAAAAGTACCTAGAATTGCTATCAGAATGGATGGTAAAAATAAAATTGGAGAAATTAGAGGTATTTCGGGTAAACAAAATATGGAACCTGAAATGATGCCCATTCTTGAAGAAAAACTAAAAGAATTCCCTGATAGAGATAAATATTTAAAAAAAGAACATGATATGAAATTACTTACTTTAATTGATAAAAAAGTAAATAATAATATTGAACTTAATCTTGGGGAACTTAAATTTTTGTATGAAATAGATGATAAAATTAGTGGATTTGGTTTTATGGAAGATCCTAGAATAAAAGAAATTAAAAGTAAAAGAAATATCAAAAGAGATTATAGCATTATTTTTAATATTAAGGAAGAAGATGTTGCTTTATCACAAGAAGAATGGAAAAAAACTCCAAATAAATTCAAAGTTTTAGTAGGTAATTTGGATTTATCTCATTATAATAGCCTGGATAACATTGTTCTACCAAAATATATAAGTGGTAATTTGAATTTATCTTCGTTATCAAATGCAAATGGAATTATTTTTCCACAACAAGTCGGTGGTAATTTAGAATTAAGTAGTCTTACTAGTGCGGAAGGAGTTGTTCTTCCTATAAGGGTTAATGGTGATTTAAATTTAAATAGACTTACTACTGCTAATGGACTTGTTCTTCCACAGTATATTGGCGGTCGTTTAATTGCATTTGATTTAAGGACTATTGAAGGTTTAAAATTACCTTATGGTTTTGATTTAAAAAAGTTTTATTATATTCTTAGAGCTAATGGTGAAATAATGAATAATCCTGATAAATATTATATGGCTCCTACTAAAGAAGATAAAAAAGGAATAAAAAAATAAATAATCCTATTAATTTAGGGTTGTTTTTTTTGTAAAGTATTCTGTAAAAATATTATTATTTTATTTATTATTATTTTTAATTGTGATATATTTATACTAGAAGAGGTGATAACTATGGATGATAACATGAGAAATGCTTGGTTAGATATGATATCTAAATTTTATACTGATTTACATAATAGTGATAGAGTTCTTAAAGCATCGAATGTATCTGATAAAAAGAGAGAAAGATTATTAAAATATTTTGAAAGACTTGAAGAACTACATAATAAGGTGTCTAAAACTAAAAGTGTTAATGGTGAAAAATTACTTAAAAATTTTTATTATGACTTATATGTTATTAAACCAGAAGATATACCTGAATCTTACTTTCAAAATCAAGTTAGACTTGCTAGAGAAAGAGGTTATGGTAATATAGAATTAACAAATGAAGATAAGAAGAGAATGACTGAAGAAGTTATTGATGACCAAAAGAAAAGTTTAGATAAATGGATTGAATACTTTTTATATGATGAAGAAAGTAAATCTTATGAAATGTGGGAGAAGTTCTGGGTATTTCAAGGACTACAAAATTTAGGTAAATATGATAAGGAAACTGGTAAATTTAGTAAAAGAGATAAAACAACAGTATATCCTTTTCCTCCAGTAGAAAGAGAATATATTTTTACTACTTTAAAACTAATGGAAGATTTTCTTAAAGATAAAAAAAGCGAAGAAGATATTAAACAAGCATTAAGTACTGGTAATTTTAAACTTTTATATGAATATGTTATTAAACAAAGCCTTTTAAAAGGTGAACATCAAAGTACTAGTACTATTGGTAAGTGGATTAAATATGAACAAGGGAGTGATTATAATATTTTAAGAAATTCACTTCAAGGATATTATACTGGTTGGTGTACTGCTGCTGGGGAGAACTTTGCCAAAGACCAGTTGGCAGGTGGTGACTTTTATGTTTATTATTCATTAGATGAAAATGGAGAGGCTAAAGTACCTAGAATTGCTATTAGAATGGATGGTAAAGATAAAATTGGAGAGATTAGAGGTATAGCAGATAATCAAAATATGGAACCTGAAATGATGTCTATTCTTGAAGAAAAACTAAAAGAATTTCCTGATAGAGATAAATATCTAAAAAAAGAAAATGATATGAAATTACTTACTTTAATTGATAAAAAGGTAAATGATAATATTGATCTTACTCTTGAAGAACTTAAATTTTTATATGAAATAGATGGTCAAATCATAGGTTTCGGGTATAGAAAAGATCCTAGAATAGAAGAAATTAAAAGAAAAAGAAATGAAAGAAGAGATTATAGTCTTATATTTAATGTTAAAGAAGAAGAGGTTGCTTTATCACAAAAAGAATGGCTAAATAATCCAAAAAAATTTAAAGCTCTTCCGGGTAATATAGATTTAGGCTCTCTTACTAGTGCTGATGGACTTGTTCTTCCTCAACATGTTGGTAGTAGTATAAATTTAAGTTCTCTTACTAGTGCTGAGGGACTTGTTCTTCCTCAACATGTTGGTGGCGATATATATTTAAGATCTCTTGCTAGCGCTGATGGGCTTGTTCTTCCTCAACATGTTGGTGGCAATATATTTTTAAGACATCTTACTAGTGCTGATGGGCTTATTCTTCCTCAACATGTTGGTGGCAATATAGATTTAAGATCTCTTGCTAGTGCTGATGGACTTGTTCTTCCCGAAAGTATTGGTGGTAGGATAGATTTAAGTTCTCTTACTAGTGCTGATGGACTTATTCTTCCTAAACAACTTGATGGTAGTATAGATTTAAGATCTCTTACTAGTGCTGATGGACTTATTCTTCCTAAACAACTTGGTGGTAGTATAGATTTAAGTTCTCTTACTAGTGCTGATGGACTTGTTCTTCCTCAACATGTTGGTGGCTATATAGATTTAAGATCTCTTACTAGTGCTGATGGACTTGTTCTTCCTCAACATGTTGGTGGTAGTATAGATTTAAGTTCTCTTACTAGTGCTGATGGACTTATTCTTCCTCATGATTTTAATTTATTTATGCTATATTGTCCTTATTATATTGAAAAAGAAATTATGAATAATCCTGATAAATATTATATGGCTCCTACTGAAGATGATAAAAAAGAAATAAAAAGATAAACTTAAAATTGAAGACTACAGGCTTCAATTTTTTCATTAAAGACCTTAGGCTTTAATGATAGTAAAGAGATTACAAGCTCTTTACTAAACACTATAATATTTTATATACATTTGTTTGATTTTTTTATATTTTCTATTTACTTGATATTAAATATATGATATACTTTAAATATGAAATATGGAGGTATAAAAAAATGTTAGATTATATAATTATAGGACTACTTATTGTAATAATTATCTTAGTTATTATAGCAATTAGTAAGAATGTTAATGAAGGAAAAATTACTGAAAGACTTGGTAATTTAGAAACTACTACAGTTAAAGAGTTATCTAGTTTTCAAATAGATATAATGAAAACAATGAATGATAATTTTAATGGATTAAATGAAAGAATAGAAAAGAAACTTAGTCAAATTAATGATAAAGTTAATGAAAGATTAGATGATAATTTTGCTAAGACTAATAAAACATTTACTAATATATTAGAAAGATTATCTAGAATAGATGAAGCACAAAAGAAAATTGATACTTTATCTACTGATATTGTTTCTCTTCAAAGTATTTTAACTGATAAAAAGAGTCGTGGTATATTTGGTGAAATTAATCTTAAGCATATTCTTGTTAGTATATTTGGTGAAAGAAATGATAATGTATATAGACTTCAGTATACTTTTCCTAATACCACTATTGCGGATGCAGTAATATTTGCTCCCGAGCCATTAGGTACTGTTGCTATTGATTCAAAGTTTCCTTTAGAACACTATCAAAAAATGGTTGATAAGAATCTTTCTCCACTAGAAAGAACTGCTGCGGAAAAAGAATTTAAGGCTGATGTTAAGAAACATATTGATGCTATTAGTTCTAAATATATTATTCCTGGTATTACTTCAGATCAGGCTATTATGTTTTTACCTGCTGAGGCTTTATTCGCCGAAATTAATGCTTATCATAGTGATTTAGTTGAATATGCCCATAGAAAAAGAGTATGGATATGTTCTCCTACAACATTAATTAGTACATTTACTGTTATTGAAGTTCTTCTTAAGAATATGGAAAGAGATAAATATACTAGTATAATTCATGATGAACTTAATAAGTTAGGTGTTGAATTTAGTAGATATAAAGATAGATGGGATAAGTTATCTAGAAGTATAGAAACTGTTAATAAAGATATTGAAAGTATTCATGTTACTACTGATAAGATTACTAAAAGATTTGATTCTATTAGTAGAGTAGAAATTAAAAATAATAACGAAATTGAGTAAGTAAAAACTCTTAATAATATCTATTTATTTGAATATGTTTAAATGAGGGATATTATGGTAAGAGTTTTTTTCTTTTTACTTGGATTTGGTTTTATGGTTATTGGATGTAGTTTTATTATTTTATATCTTAATTTAATGTCTATGGGGTATAATTTTTTGAATTATGTTAATTTTATTGTTAGAAGATTTGAATGTTATTTTAGTATTATCGGTCTTATTATGATGATTTTATCAATGACTATTAAAGGAGAAGATAAGAATGAATTATATTTATGATATTGTACTTAATTTTAATAAGGAATATTATTCTTTTTATGAATGGAATAGAAAAGATAATATTATTAATGTTAAGAAGATTCCTCTGTTTCTAGTAGATAATGAATGTTTTAATATTATGAAATATGATAATGTCTGTGTTAGTAAGGATTTTATTAATGTTATTAGGGATAAAACTTATACTTATACCAGAAGTAAACTTGGTCCTTCTCTTCTTATTTCTAATGAGAAAGAAGTAATAGCTATTATGTTTAATGAAAATGGTAACTTAATTAAAAGAAGTAGTCTTACTCTTGATGAAGAAGAAGAGGTACTAGATGAAATTGTAAACAATGAAATATACAATATTCCTATTATTAAGCATACTAAAGTTAATAATGATAATGTTACTAGAAGTATTAGAGAAAAGAGAGACTTTCTTCTAAAATATATTAGTAATGAAAAGAATGATATTAATTTAAAATATTTATACTATGATTATTTTGAGAAGGATGAAGATAATATTAAAGATATTAAAGATAAGTTAATTAAAGAAATTAAAAATAATTGGAATAAAAAACTTAATAAATTTTATGATACAGCAATTATATTTAGTAAGATTAAGAATTAAACTTATATTTATTTGTATAAAAAAAAGAAATTTTTTACATAATTATAATAGAATATTCGCAGATATTCACTTAAGAAAATATTTATTTATTTTCTTTTTTTTGATATACTTATAGTGGAGGTAACCTAATATGGATATATTTTGTAAAATTATTAATAATGAAATACCATCATATACAATATATGAAGATGATATTGTAAAGGTATTTTTAGATGTTAACCCTAATAGTACTGGCCACTGTCTAATTGTACCTAAAGAACATTATCAAGACTTCTTTGATATTGATAAAGAGGTACTTAATCATGTTTTAGAAACTGCGAAGGTTATAGCAAATAGATTAAAAGAAAGACTAAATTGTGACGGTATTACTTTTGCTCAAAATAATGGCCTTGGTCAAGATGTTAAGCATTATCATTTACATCTAATTCCTAAGTATCATAATGATGAGGAGCTATCTATTGAAGAAGTATATAATAAATTAAAGTAGGCAAATGTCTACTTTTTTTGATATGAAAAAAGATGGAAGTTTATCAGAGCTTCCATCTATTGATAAGATGTTTAAAAATGGTATGATTTATTTTTCTACTAATTTAAATTAAATTATTGATTTTATAAAAGAGATTGAAGAACATTCATCTTTAAAAGTAGAAACATATAATACAAATTTTTAATTATAAAGTAAAATCTTGAGCACCAAAAAGGTAGAATAAATTATTTCAATATTCTATCTTTCTTATTTTATATTTTTGTTATCTACCCCTACCACATAGCCAATCCATAGAAACATTATATTTAACGCATATTTGGTAAGCAAAAGCAGTTAAAATTAAAAATTTCCCATTTTCATAACCATATATAACCGATTGTGTTGTTCCTAATTCTTTTGCTAGTTCTCTTTGTGATATATTATTATCTTTTCTAACTTTTTTAATATTTTGTCCCACTATTTTTGGATCTAAAGTCGTACAAGATATAGTAGATCCTTTTTTATTTGTTAATTTTAATATATAATCCATACTTGTATTAAAATAATTAGCATATATATTTAATTTTGGCAATGGAATTATTTCTTTACCATTTTCCCATTTAGTTATAGACCATTTTTTAGTATTAACAATCGCTCCCATTTTTTCCTGTGTTAAATCATTTTCTTCACGAAATAAAAATAACCTTTCTAAGTCCATAAGTTATCACCCAATTTAATTTTTTCATAAAAAAAAGAAATTAAATAAAAAGTGGGGCATATTCGTTCAAAATATGTTATAATGTTGATGGAAGGTAGGTGAAGTCTTATTAATACAAGAAAAAATAAAAAATTAAAATATACTCCTGAATCAAAATTTATTGATAAGTTTTATTTATTAACAGGTGGCTTATTTTTATTAGGACTTAGTTTTTATTTAATATCAGAGGGTATTGCTTGGGTTTCTCTTTTAATCTCAGGTTTAGTTACATATGTTTCTTTTGCATTAGCAAGAAGAAATGTAAAAAATGGTTGTTGGATCTTTTTAGGTGTTTTATCAATTATATTTGATATCTTAAATTTGATAGCAACAATTCAATTATTTGTATAGGATTCATGTATTGAAAGGAGGCGGAAAATAGTATGGAAAATACAAGACAAATTTTAAAAGTAAAATTTAATAAAAACATAAATGAAGTTAACGAAATAATAAATTCATATTTAAAAGCAAGTAAATTTATAGAGATAGACTATAACGGTGAGAAAGTTTTAAAACATAACAGTTTTATGACAAAATTAGATTTCTTTAAGACATATATAAAAATACATTTATCCAATAATGAATTAACCCTTATAGGATGGGTTGTTTGGAAAGGTGTAGAATATGGATTTGATGATGAATTGGAGTTAGATGAACCATATAAAGAAAGCAATTGGCAAGTTTCAAAAAATTTATTTAATATATTTTTTGCATTTGCTTCAGGACTAAATGAACCTGATGGTGCAATAATTTGTAAAAAAGTAAATTCAAATGAAGCAATATTTCCAAATGAAGAAAACAAGTTTATTTTAAAGTAAGGAGACTAAAATAAATTTTAGTCGTCATCTCCCTTATGGGAGATGTTTTCGTTTATCACAAGTTTTGTTATAATATTATTAAGTAATATGAAAAAAATATAATTTGTACTGAAGATGATAAAGCTTTTGCTTTATACAAAGACAAGGTAAATGATAGAAAAGTAAAATTTAAAATTAAGAATATATTTAAAGACTATTGGGATAATTTTGTTAATACTTATAAAGACATAACCATAAGAGATGGTGTATTTAAAAATGTTAACAAAAGACTAAAATGCAAAATTTTCTCTTTAGGATATACCGAGTACGAATGTCCTAATAGTCATAAATTGCTTATTGTTCCGAATACTTGTAAATCAAGATTTTTCTCTTCATGTGGTAATAAATATAATGAAGAAAAAAAGAAAATTAATAGATGACTTATTGAATCCAAATTTTGACTTTGACTACGATGTTGATTCGAATGAAGAAATATTAACAAGCTGTTTGAAATGTAGCTTTGAAAAACCTGTACCTAGTTTAATATACGAAGAATTTAGAAGAAAGAAATTTCATAAACAACTAGGAAAAAGAATTGTTACATTAAATTGTCAAAGATGTGATACTGAAAAATTTATACCAAAGAAATATTTTAAAGATTAATTCTTTAAGATAATTTTCGTAGTGACCTAATGATTTTAAGGCCGCTATTTTTAATTTCTAACAATCAAAAGCACTTTCCTTATAAATGAAAAAACTATCCGAAGATAGTTTCTCTAATATAAATTTTTTAATACAAGAAAGCATTTCCTAATATAATAGCAAGTAAGATGTATAATACAATAACAATTAATAAACCATTATTGCTTTTATGACTGCAAGTGCTGCTGCAAGAACTATTTCCAGACATTATAATGCACCTCCTTTAAATTATATCCAAGCGCCTAGTATGATTATTAGTAGGATAAATAGTACTAATACAATAGCAGCACTAGATCCAGTACCGCATCCACAGTTACCCATAATACATTCCTCCTTTTTTTCTATTCACAATATTTTATGGAAAAATAAAAAAAGTGTGCTGTACTTTATAAACAATAAAAAAATAAAATTAAAAATTGTGGTAATTTGCCCATATTTACAAAATAGCCTTGTATTTTTAGCCTAGATTTGATATTATATTAGTGTATCTTTGAAAGGAGAATGAAAAATGGCAAAGAAAAAACAAGAGACAAAAAATAATAAAAAAGAAAAGAAAGAGGTAGTAGTAAAGGAAGAGAAAGTAGTTAAAGAAGTTCCTAAAAAAGAGTCTAAAAAAGAATCAAAGAAAGATACTAAAAAAGTAAATAAAGTTAATGATGATAAAGTATTTAAAATGCTTGAATTCTTTGATAAATATAGACTTGCCATTTATGGAGCAGTTGGTGGTATATTAATTACTGTATTAGTAGTTGTTATTATATGGCCTGATAGAATTGCTACATTAAAAGATGGTACACAACCTGTTGCAGAAATTGATGGTTATACAGTAACTGCGAATGACTTATATGAAGATATGAAAGATGTATATTCTATTAGTTCATTATTAGATAAGATTGACAATAAGATTCTTGTAGAAAAATATCCTGAAACTGATGAAATGAACGACGAATTAAAACAGCAAGCAGAAAGTTATTATAGTGCTTATAAACAATACTATAAAATGGATAAAGAAACTTTCTTATCAAATAATGGTTTTGGTAGTGAAAAAGCTTTCTTAGAATATTTAAGACTACAATATAGAAGAAATAAATATGCTGAAGACTATATCAAAACTTTAATTTCTGATAAAGAAGTAGAAAAATACTATGAAGATAAAGTTTATGGTGATATTAATACTAAACACATCTTAGTAAAAGTAGATAGTTCTGCGAGTGATGAAGATAAGAAAAAAGCTGAAGATTTAGCTAAAGAAATTATATCTAAATTAAATGATGGTAAATCTTTTGATGAGGTTAAAGAAGAATATAAAGATCAAATTACTTATGAAGAATTGGGATATAAATCTTATAATGCCAACTTAGAATCTGCTTATATGGAAGCTATGCAAAAACTAGAAAATAATAGTTATAGCAAAGAACCTGTTAAGACTTCTTATGGTTATCATGTAATTTATAGAATAGACCAAAAAGAAAAACCTGCTCTTGAAGATGTTAAAGAAGAAATAATTGATTCATTAGTAAGTGAAAAGAAATCAGAAGATAAAAATATCTCTTATGTTGCTTTAGATAAAATGAGAGAAGAATCAGGTCTTAAATTCTCTGATACTGTATTAGAAAAGAAATATAATACATATATGTCTCAATATAAATAATTTAAATGGTATACACTCTGTGTACCATTTTTTTATGTTTTTGTAGTATATTCTTCACTTTTATCATTTTATTTGATATAATTTAGTTATAAAAGAATATAAGGTGTACATTTAAGAAAGAGAGGATTATATGAAAAAAGATGTAACATTAGTTATTTTAGCTGCTGGTATGGGTAGTAGATTTGGAGGATTAAAACAAATAGAGCCAATGGGTCCTAGTGACGAATTTATTATTGATTATTCTGTTTATGATGCTATAAAAGCAGGATTTAATAAGATAGTATTTATCATAAAAAGAGAAAATTATGAACTATTTAAGGAAACTATTGGTAAGAGAGTAGAACCACATATTAAGGTAGAATATGCTTTTCAAGAATTAAATAATTTACCTAAGGGATGGGATATTCCAAGTGGTAGAATGAAACCTTTAGGGACTGCTCATGCGGTATTATGTGCAAAGGATTATGTTAATGAACCTTTTGCTATGATTAATTCTGATGATTTCTATGGTAGAGATGCATTTATTAAAGCATATGAATATTTAAGTAATACTGATAATGACTCTAGTAAATATGGTATGATTGGCTATATGGTAGCGAATACTTTAACAGAAAATGGTTCTGTTAAAAGAGGTGTTTGTGAAGTAGATAGTAATAATTATTTAAAATCTATTACTGAGAGTAAAATAGAAAAAATTGGCAATGAAATTGTAGCTAGTCCACTTGATGGTAGTGATAGTTTCACTGTTAATAGCGATGATACTGTAAGTATGAATTTCCTACTATTTACTCCTAGTATATTTGGATATATTGAAGAAGGCTTTAGTAAATTCTTTATAGATAATAAAGAAGACTTACTTACTTCAGAATATTTAATTCCTGATGTTGTAAGTAATCTAATCAAAGATGGCAAGGCATCAATGAAAGTAATTAGAACTACTGCTAGTTGGCATGGTGTTACTTATAGAGAAGATACTCCTGATGTTAAAAATTCTATTAAGAAATTAGTAGACGAAGGAGAATATAAAGAAAATCTTTGGTCTTAATCTTACTCAAATTATGTTTAAATTATGTTAAATTATGTTATTTTCATTTTTCTATTTTATTTTTAAATTATTTCTGATATACTTTAATTATAGGAGGAGGATGTTGATATGAAATACAATATTCGTGGTGATAAAATGCTTATTACCGATGCAATAAAAGACTATACGGAAACTAAATTAGGAAGACTTGAAAAATATTTTAAGGACGATGATATTACCGCTAATGTACTGGCTAAAGTAAGAGGTAATTCACAAATAGTGGAAGTTACTATTCCTACTAGTAAATTTATTCTTAGAAGTGAAGAAGAAAGTGATGATTTATATGCTGCTATTGACTTGGTAAGTGATAAATTAGAAAGACAAATCAGAAAGAATAAAACTAGATTAAACAGAAATGTTAAAGATAATATTAAAGAATTTAACTTTGATTTTGATATAAAAGAGGAGGAAGAACCTAAAGAAAAAATTGTTAAAAGAAAAGATATTGAAATGAAACCTATGGATGAAGAAGAGGCTATTTTAGAAATGGAACTTCTTGGTCACTCATTCTTTGTATATAAAGATATGGATACTAATAAAATTTGTGTTCTTTATAAAAGAAAAGATGGAGACTATGGTTTAATTGAAACTAAGTAAAATAAAGTATCAACAGAAATTGTTGATACTCTTTTTATTTATAATTGGTTTATCCACAGATTATGTTGATAGAATAATTATTATTAATTATCAATACACAAGTAATGTTAATATAAAAAAGTATATAATTATTTTTACATACTTTTATGGTTTTAATAATATTTTTTATTATTATAATTATTATTATAATAAATATCATTTTTATCTATTTCTATCTTATTATAATTACCTTTTTCAATATTAATATCATTTATATATGAATTTATTCTTTTCACTTCTTCAATATTAATATCATTTATATATGAAGTTATTCTTTTCACTTCTTCAATATAATATTGATAGAATGTTGTGGCTGTCACCGTGCCATAAATACCAGATTTTAATGCAAAGGCAAATATATTAATAATACTTGCAGTACAGCTTTGATTATACTTTCTATTTTCAAAAGTAATATTTCCATTTTCATATTCTATGTTCATATGTCCTATGGCATGTTTTATGGTTTCTAGTATTTTATAATTTTTATCTTCACTGGTACCAGAAAATGTAAAATATTTTCTAATATTCAAATTATCTACTTTTCGTATTTGACTTCTTTTGCCTGTTTTAAGTTCACTGAATAACTGCTCGGTATTATACTGAACAATGTTATACATAAATAAAATGGCAAGCATTTTTATTACACCAGTAGTCTTTCCTTCTTTTTTATATTTTTCCATTGTTTCTAATATATCTGTTGACTTATAAAAATCTATAAATATTTGATATTCTTCTGCACTGGGTAATGTTGATAGTTTACTATCTACAAGTGTTATTAATGTCTGTAGGGATATAACTTGTTTTTCTTTCCCGTCATTATCTATTTTTATATCAATATCATTATTGTCCCTTATAATTGGGTAAAACTCACCGTGCGAAGAAGAGTTTCTCAAAAACTTAAATATAGGAGTTTTTGTAGTGTCAAAACCTTGTTCTATTAGATATTCTCTCATTATTCTATACTGATTATGTTCTGAGCTATTTCTTACATCTTTATATCTTGATGATAATACTTCACCAAGTGTTTGTGAATCACCATTATACTCTTTTAATAAATCTTCTATTAAAGTTTCTGTCTTACTCTCAGGCTGCATTAAAATGGCATCTATTTTATCCCTTGTTTTTTCATAAATTAAATTAATCATAAAGAGAGACATATTTAGTTTATATATATTAATATTTTGATTTATTTGTGGGTCATATAATCTTTTGCTTATATTTTTTCTATAATCATCTTCATTAATCATAAAGTTTAATATTATAAAAAGCTGATTAATTATTTTTAAATTATACTTAGCTCTTATTAATTGTAGTTTTGTTTCGTCATAACCTTCTTCAATCATTTTTTGTATTACATTAACTCTTATTTGTAATTCATATTTATATAAAACATTTTTATTTATATTCTTAGATAATTTTAAATATTCTTTATATGTCTTATATAGTTCTGTTAATTCATTAGACATTGTTCCTGCTTTTGATTCAAGAAAGAGTAATCCTTCCCAAACCATTTGCTTTAATAATTCTTCTGAATCTTGACTTTCAATCTTTTTATTATTTTCTTCTATTATACTAAGTATTTGCTCTAATAATAATTCATTATCTTCTTTTTCCATATTTTCCTCTTAATATAATTATAATTAATTTTTTAATCAAAGTCTATATAATGATTTTATATTTACACTTTATATACATTACATTTCTTTGTATTCACAGATTTTGTTGATATATTTTATTTTATATTTTAATTTTATCAACATATACTGTTAATAACTTTAAAGTTTTAAAGACTTATGGCTTTAAAACTCTTTTTTGAAGACCTTAGGCTTCAAAAACACCAAAATGACTATAGACACGGAGGTGAAACTTCAATAAAATAAAGGAAATATTAAATATTTACTAGTTTTTTTAGTTAAAATATAGTAAAATATTATCTAGGAGATGATTTGATGTTTAAAACACTTAAAAAATTATTTGATAATGAGTATAAAGAATTATATAGATTTAGTAAATTAGCAGATCAAATAGATGCTCTTGATGAAGAAATGAGTAAATTATCTGATAAAAAACTTGCTAGTTATACTGATAAATTTAAGAAAAGATTAGAGGAGGAAGAAACTCTTGATGATATCTTAGTTGAGGCTTTTGCAGTTGCAAGAGAGGCTGCTTATAGATGTCTTGGAATGAAACCGTTCTACTGTCAATTACTTGGTGGCCTTGCTATTCATTATGGTAATATTGCAGAAATGAAAACTGGTGAAGGTAAAACACTTACTTGTGTACTTCCTGCTTATTTAAATGCTTTAACAGGTAAAGGTGTTCATATCGTTACAGTTAATGAATTTTTGTCTACTAGAGATTCTGAATGGATGGGTAGTATATTTAAGTTCTTAGGTCTTACTGTAGGTCTTAACTTAAGAGAGTTATCTTTTAAAGAAAAACAAGAAGCTTATAACTGTGATATATTATATAGTACTAATAACGAACTTGGTTTTGACTACTTAAGAGATAACATGGTTGTTAAAAAAGAAAATAGAGTACAAAGACCTCTTAACTATTGTATTGTCGATGAAGTTGACTCTATCTTAATAGATGAGGCTAGAACTCCTCTTATTATATCTGGTGGAGTTATGCAGTCTGCTAATCTATATATTGATGCTGATAGATATGTTAAAAGTTTAAAAGAAAATGAAGATTACATTATGGATGAAAAATCTAAGGCTGTTAGTTTAACTGACGAAGGCAGTAGAAAGGCTGAAGAACATTTTCATCTAGATAATTTATATGATATTAATAATACAGCTTTAGTTCATCATATTAATCAAGCTCTTAAGGCTAATTATGCTATGAGTTTAGATGTTGACTACGTTGTACAAGATGGTGAAGTTGTTATCGTAGACCAATTTACTGGTAGACTTATGAAAGGTAGAGCCTTCTCTGATGGACTTCATCAGGCAATTGAAGCTAAGGAAGGTGTTAAGATTCAACAGGAAACTAAAACTCTTGCTACGATTACTTTCCAAAATTACTTTAGAATGTATAACAAGATTGCTGGTATGACAGGTACTGCAAAGACTGAAGAAGAAGAGTTTAGAAATATTTATAATATGTTTGTTATTCAAATTCCTACGAATAAACCTGTTATTAGGGAAGACGCTACTGACTTATTATATCCTGGTAAAGAAGGTAAATATAATGCTATTATTAAAGAAATAGAAAATAGACATGCTACTGGTCAACCAGTACTTGTTGGTACTATTGCTATCGAAACTTCTGAACTACTTAGTAAAATGCTTACTAAAAAGAAGATACCTCATGAAGTATTAAATGCTAAGAATCATGCTAGAGAGGCTGAAATTATTGCTCATGCTGGTGAAAAAGGTGCTGTTACTATTGCTACCAATATGGCTGGTCGTGGTACCGATATTAAACTTGGTGAAGGTGTTAAAGAACTAGGTGGTTTATGTGTTATCGGTAGTGAAAGACATGAATCTAGAAGAATAGATAATCAGCTTAGAGGTAGAAGTGGTAGACAAGGAGATCCTGGTTTTACACAATTCTTTGTATCATTTGAAGATGACCTTCTTGTTAGATTCGGTTCTGATAGATATAAGGATATGCTTAAAAATCTAGGTTTTACCGGGGATATGGCTATTCAAAATAAGATGTTCTCTAAAACTGTTGAATCTGCTCAAAGAAAAGTTGAGGGTAATAACTTTGATATAAGAAAACAACTTCTTAACTATGATGATGTTATGAATAATCAAAGAGAAATTATCTATGGTAAGAGAAATGAAATATTAGATAATGATTCTATTCATGAAACAGTTCTTAATGGTTTTAAGGAATATATTAGTGATATTGTTAATTCACATTTAGTGGAGAGTAATAAACTAAAAGAAAATGATTATAGTGAAATACTTGAGGCTGTAAATGAAAACTTACTTAGAAAATATAGAATTAACTTATCTGAAATTAATGGTAAACATCCTAGTGAAGTTATTGATTTGATATATGAAAATGCTCTAAAGGATTATGAAGAAAAATTAGAAGATATTCCAGAAGAAGTTAGAGATGAGTTTGAAAAGGCTATTTCTCTTAGGGTTATTGATAATTACTGGATGGAACATATTTCTACGATGAGTCACTTAAGAGATGGTATTGGTCTTAGAGGTTATGCTAATACTAGTCCTCTTCAGGCATATACAATGGAAGGATATCAATTATTTGATGAAATGATTGCTAAAATTAATAGGGATATTAGTATTTATCTATTAAAATCTGAAATTAGACAAAATATTGAAAGAAAACAAGTAGCAAAGACCGCTATTACAAATGATAGTAAAGATCATGCTAAGGTACAAAAGAAGAGTACTAAGGTTGGTAGAAATGATCCATGTCCTTGTGGAAGTGGTAAAAAGTACAAACAGTGCTGTGGCAAATAGCCCATAAAATAAGGGTTTGCGAGATTTGAAAGGACTAAAAAAAGGTTGAAAAAACCTCAAATGTTTGTAATTTGTTTGTAAAAATTACAAAATGTTTGTAAAATAGTCCTCAAACCCTTATAAAATAAGGGAAAAAATTTACAAACATTTTTACAAACAAAATAAATACTAGCAATTTGCTGGTATTTTTTCATTTGCTAAGCAATTAGTGGAGGAAAAAATTATGGGAAATGTTTATGTTCAAAAAAGGGGAAAGGTATATCAATATCAATTTGCGATAGCATCTATTGATGGTAAAAGAAAATATAAAAACAAGTCAGGGTTTAGGACTAAGTCAGAAGCTATTGAGGCAGGAGTAAAGGCATATAATGAATATATAAATGTGGGACACTGTATAGAACCAAGCAAAATGTCTTATAGTGATTATTTAGATTATTGGATGAAAGAGCATTGTGAAATAAACTTAAAGTATCACACAATTCAGGCATATCAAAATATTATAAAAAATCATATAAAACCTAAATTAGGTTTCTATATGTTATCTCAACTAACAACATCAGTTATTCAAGAGTTTATAAACAATATATATTTAGAAAAAGGATTTTCAAAGAATTTCCTAAAAAACATATTGAAAGTTTTAAAAGGTTCGCTGGGATATGCAACCGATGTTGTTGGATTTATTAAAGTAAACCCATCATTAAAGGTAAGACTACCAAAATATGATATACCTGACAGTGATCCTGTTTATATATTATCAAACGAGGAAGTAGAAAAAATATTAGAAAGATTTTCTAATAATCCTTGTGTATATTATGCATTTTTAACTGCTTATTATACGGGATTGAGAGTATCTGAAGTTTTTGGGTTAACTTGGGATGATATTGATTTTGTAAAAAGAACTATAACAGTTAATAAAAACATTTTAAAGAAAAATCAAGCAGGTGGAACAAAGAAAAGACTAATAAGTGGAAATTCTACAACAGTTTGGTATTTTGGTACTTGTAAAACAAAAGGAAGTTATAGAACTATTGAAATTGGAGATACTTTATTGAAAGCTTTAAAAAAATATAAAGAAGAACAAATACAGAATAGAAAAGATTATGGAGATACTTATATGAAACATTATAAGAAAATTGTAAATAATCCTTATAATAATAAACCAGAAATAAAGATAATAAATGCTTATGCAGAATTAGAAGTTCCATTAGAAGAAGTAAAGTTAGTCTTTTTAAAAAAGAATGGAGTCTTTGAAGGTACTGATAGTTGTAAATATCCATTTAAAGTAATTCATTATGAATTAGGTATTCCATGTAGATTTCATGATTTTAGAGATACTCATGCAACAAGATTGATTGAAGCAGGTGCCGATATTAAAGCAGTATCAAAAAGATTAGGACATAGCAATATAAGAACAACTTATGAGATTTATGTAAAGGTTACTACTAAAATGGAATCAGATACAGTAGAAAAGTTTGAAAGTATAGGACTTAATTTAGCATAATTAACATAAAAGAAAGGAGAGAAAAAGTGGATAATTGTAAGATATATGCTATTGCAAACCAAAAAGGTGGAGTTGGTAAAACAACTACCACTTTTAATTTGGGTGTAGCATTAGCAAAAAGAGGAAAAAAAGTATTACTAGTAGATGCCGATCCACAGGGAGATTTAACTACTTGTATGGGTTGGAATGATTTAGATAAAATACAGACGACATTAGCAGATGTAATGAGTGCTACTATTAGAGATGATAATATAAATATAGAAGATGTAATACTACATCATAATGAAGATGTAGATTTAATACCATCTAATTTAGACTTATCACAATTAGAAGTAGGACTTGTTAATGTAATGAGTAGAGAAAGTGTTATGAGAAATACATTATCTAAATATAAAGATAAATATGATTATATACTAATAGATTGTATGCCTAGTTTAGGTATGATAACAATAAATGCACTAGCTTGTGCTGATAAAGTAATTATTCCAGTACAAACACAGTTTTTAGCTGCAAAAGGTATGGGACAATTTTTACAAACAATTTCAAGAGTAAGAAAACAAATAAACCCAAACTTGATGGTTGATGGTGTTTTGCTTACACTGGTAGATAAGAGGACAACTTTACCTAATCAAGTAAGATATGAACTTCAAGAAAGTTATGGGAGTAAAGTAAAGATATATAATACTCAAATACCTATGGCAGTAAATGTAGCAAAGTCAACATCTCATGGAGAAAGTATTTTCTCTTATGATAAAAATAGTAAGGTAGCAGATTCATATACCTTGTTTGCAAAGGAGGTAATGGAGAATGGCAAAGAAAGAAACAAAAATGCCGCTACCAAAGATTTATCTAGATGATGACCTGTTCTCAACACAAGAACAAAGAGATGATAAATTAAAAGAAAAAGTAGTAAATATAAGTTTAAATGATATTGATGACTTTCCTAAACACCCATTTAAAGTAATTGATAATGAAGATATGAAACAAATGGCAGAAAGTATTAGTGAAAATGGTGTATTAGTGCCAACATTAGTTAGACCAAAAGAAAATGGCAAATATGAAATGATTTCTGGTCATAGAAGAAAGTTTGCAAGTGAGTTAGCAGGATTAGAAACAATTCCTTGTATTGTTAGAGATTTAACTGATGATGAAGCTACTATAATTATGGTTGATAGTAATTTACAAAGAGAGAAGATACTACCAAGCGAGAAAGCATTTGCTTATAAATTAAAAATGGAAGCATTAAGTCATCAAGGAAAAAGTATAACTTCCCGACCACTGGTCAGTAAGTTAGAAACAGCTGATTTAATTGGTAATGATAATAATGAGAGTGGAAGGCAGGTATACAGATATATAAGACTAACTGAACTAATACCACAAATACTTCAAATGGTAGATAATGATGCTTTGAAATTATCTCCAAGTATGGCATTTAGACCAGCAGTTGAAATATCTTATTTAAAAGAAGAAGAACAAAAAGAACTTTTAGATATTATGGAATGTTTTGATTGCACCCCATCATTATCACAAGCACAAGATTTTAAGAGATTAAGTAAAGATAATAAACTTACAAGAGAGTATATGGAAACTATTTTAGAGCAGGAAAAACCCAATCAGGTTCAAACTCTAAAAGTAAATATGGAAAAGTTAAATAATGTACTCCCAACTAATTTAACAACTAATGAAGAAAAGGAAGATTATGTTGTTAAAGCAGTGAGTTTTTATGGGAGGTGGTTACAAAAGAAAAGAGAAAAAGAAAGCAATGAGAGATAGTGGGAGTATGTTTGCCAAAAAGTCCCCTCTTACAATCTCCCCTAAAAAAATACTAACTATTATTACTAACTGAAAAAAATAATTAGTAGATATGACAAAATAATGAAAATGTGCTACATTAAAACAAAAAAGAGGAGTGATGAGAGATGAAAATAATACGAATTTTCATAGCTTTTGTAGTTGTAAGTCTTGTAGTTGGAGTTGGTAGTGCTTTTAATGGTCAAAATATTCAAAATGAAGATAAAACTCAAATAAACCAAAATGAAAGCAAAAACCAAAAAGATAGTGGGGAAAATATTCAAAAAGATGATTTTGAAGAAAACAAGAATATTTCATCAGAAAAAGAAGTATCAACAAATACTGTGGAAAAAGAAAAAAATATACCAGAGCAAAAAACAAGTATTGTGCAAAAAGAAGAAAAAGCTACTCAACTAGAACAAAAAGAAGTTGAAAAAAATGTAATTGAAGAACCAAAACAAGAAGAAAAGAAAGAAATGACAGCTTGGGAAGAACTTGGAATGAGTGAAGATGATTATTACAATAAACCAGCATGGAGTTGGGCAAGAGTAGATTTTCCTGTTGAAAAATATGGAAGTGAAGAAGCTTGTTTCAATGCTTGTATTAAATATGGTGAGGAAAGCGAAATGGGATTTTCTTGTTCTACAATAAACAGTGCATCTGGTAGATATTTAGGAGAAATGATTAAATTATTTTAGGCACATAAGTGTCTTTTATTTTTGAAAAGAAAGGAAAGATAAAAATGAATAAAACAAAGACTTTGTATGCTTTAATTGGCATACTTTTTTTTACGATATTTTTTGGTATTACAAAAGTAAATGCTGAAGAATATAAAGGTCAAGCTATTTGGCCATCTGAAAAGATAGCAAATATCTATATCAGAAAATATAGAGAAGATGGATACATTAAGTATCAACAAGGATCTTTTATAAGAAGAAGTGAGGATAATAAGTTTGTTTATTGTTTACAACCTTATGTGGATATAGACAATAACTTACCATACTATAAAATAGCTAGAAGTGATTTTGCAGTATATCTTAATATGACAGAAGAACAATGGCAAAGAATATCACTTTTAGCATATTATGGGTATCAATATAAAGAGAATGGTTATAATCATTCAGCACAAAAGTGGTATGTAATTACACAAGTTATGATTTGGAGAACAGCAGTACCAACATCAAGAATTGTATTTACTGATACATTAAATGGTAAAGATTTACCAAATAAATTTGCTAGTGAAATAGCAGAAATGGAAGATTTATTAAATAAGCATTATACTAAACCAAATTTCAATATTGATGGAGTTAAATTACCAATAGGTAAAAGTATGGATTTTACTGATACAAATGGAATACTAAATCAATTTACTATTTCATCAGTAGAAAATGGTGTAGCTAGTATAAATGGAAACACTTTAACAATTACATCTAATTCAACAGAAAATGTTAAAGTTAAATTGATTAAAAAATTGTCATATTGGTCATCTACACCAATCGTTTACTATTCTAATCATTCACAAAATGTTATGAGAGTAGGAAATGTTGATCCAATTCCAAAAAGCATAGAACTAGAATCTGTAGGTGGAAAAGTAGAAATCAATAAAGTTGATAGTGAAACTAAAAATAATATTCCACAAGGAAACGCCACGCTTGGTGGTGCAAAATATGGAATATACAACTTGAATAATGAAAAAGTAGGAGAGATTACAACTGATGAAAATGGTTATGGTATAAGTGATTATTTGCCTAGTTTAGGAGATTTTTATTTAAAAGAACTATCATCTAGTAAAGGATATACTTTAGATAAAAATAAATATTCATTTATAGTAGATAAAGATAAGTTACTTGCTAATGTAGAAGTTTATGAAAGAGTTATAAAAGCAGATTTTACTTTATTTAAAACATTTGCAAGTGGAACAACAGGAATATTAAAAGGAGAACCTAATATAACATTTAATATTTATTTAAATGATTGTAATCCTAGACCACAATTAAGAAGTATTGAAAATAATAATAATAGATGTTTTGTTGAGTCTATAACAACAGATGAAAATGGATATGCAAAAACATCTCTACCTTATGGAAAATACACTATTTCACAGGAGAATAATACTCCTAATTATGAGAAAGTTGAGAATTTTGAGATAGAAGTAAATGAGAATACCGGTAATAATATATATAAATTATTAAGTAATGCTCCAATAGAAGCAAAATTAAAAGTAATTAAAACAGATAAAGAAACAGGAGAAGTAATTACAAAAGCCGGTATTAAGTTTAAAATAAAAGATGCAAATACTAGTGAATATATTTGTCAAACAATAACATACCCAACAGCTAAAAAGGTATGTGAATATGAAACTGATGAAAATGGAGTGATTATAACACCAGCTAATTTAGTTGGTGATTTTCTTTTGGAAGAAGTAGAAAATCAAATTTTAGATGGGTATGTTTGGAATAGTGAGGCAATGCCAATTCATATTGGAGAAGGTAGTGAAATACTAGTTGATAAAGATTATGGTGCTTTATTAGTAGTTAAGTTTGCAAATGAAAGAGTTAAAGGAAAATTAAATATCACTAAATATGGCGAAAAGTTAATTATAGATAATAATACTTTTGGATACGAAAAGATATTATTAAGTGAAGTAGAACTAGAACTTTATGCAAACGAAGATATTTATATTGGTAGTAAGAAAAAGTATTCTAAAGATGAATTGATAACAACTGTTACTACTAACAATGGGAAAGCAGTTATTGAAGATTTAGAGTTAGGAAAATACTATATAAAAGAAAAACTAACTGATAATAACCATGTGTTAGATGAAAAAATATATACTTTTGAATTAAAACATAAAGATCAATATACAAAAGAAATAGTTAAAGATGTAGAATTACAAAACTACTATAAAAAAGGAACTTTAGAATTTACTAAAACAGATTTAGTAAGTGGTAAACCAATTCCTAATACTTTAATAGAAATCTATTCAGATAAAGAATTAGAAGATGGAACAACAGAATCTACTTTAATATTCTCTGGACTTACTGATGAAAATGGACAAATTATTATAAAAGATTTATTTATAGGAAAAGGACATATCATAGAAAAAGAAAGTGCAACAGGTTATCAAATAACAGAGGAAATAGTAGAGTTTGAAATAAAAGAAAATGGAGAAATAGTTAAAGCTAATTTAACTAATGAACAAATAGTTGAAGTACCAAACACTATGGCTAATGAGAGTAAATTATACACAGTAATTAGTATTACTTGTATGGTAGTAGGAATGGGGGTATTTCTTTATGTTTCTAAAAAGAACAAGAAAAAATAAGAATATTGATAAAAAGGAGCAACTAATCAAACTAGTTGCTTCTTTCATTTTCTTAATTGGCTCTTTTATGTATATAGGTAGAATAGCATATAATTATTATGCTGAATTAAGAGATTATAATAAGGCACAGGAGTTTTTAAATATAGGAAAAGAAGAAGTTGAAGAAATCAAAGTAGATATTGATGAAGAAGAAATTAAAGAACAACCAAAACAAGAAGAAAAGAAAACATCTAATTATAACTATATAGGTGTTCTTGAAATCCCTAAAATAAATATTAAAAGAGGATTTTTAAATATCAAAGATAAAGGAAATAATGTTAATAAAAATTTACAAGTAATAAAGGGTAGTGATATGCCAAATGTTAAAAATGGAAATCTTATAATTGCAGCTCATTCTGGAAATAGCTATATTTCATATTTTAAAAATCTACATAAATTAAGTAATGATGATGTTGCCTATGTTTATTTCAATAATATTAAATATACATACAAAGTTGCTGGAAAATATGATGCAGAAAAAAATGGCAAAGTAACAATACATAGAGATAATAAAAAGAATACTTTAACTTTAATTACTTGTAGTCAAACTGATAAAACAAAGCAAATAGTTTATATTTTAGAACTAGAAAGTGAGGAGAGCTATGAATAAGTATAATTTAAGTCAAATAACAAAAGTATTAGAAAAAATATTTAAAGCAGGATTTAAGACTGAGAAAGATATTTTAAATATAAAACTAGATGATTTAACAAGAATACAAGATGTAAATGGTAATGAAATAATTATTTTATTAGATTTAAAGAAAGCAATTAAGAATAGACAAATAATTGCTTTTTTAAGTAATAGTGATGAAACAAAAGGAGGAAAAGAAAATGAATAATTATGAGTTTAATGTTAATTTGTATGAAAGAATGAAAATAACAGTAGTAGCAGAAAATGAAGAAGAAGCAAGAAGAATATTAAAAGATACACTAGATAGTATTACAGTTAAAGATATAAAAGATAAACTATCTAAAAATATAGATGTAGAAATAAAAGAAAGTAAAGTAGTTGAACAAGTATCTTTAAATAGAGATAAAGATAGGGGTGAGGACAGATGAATGAAATAAAAATATCAGGTAAAGTTATAAAGAAAGATGTATTTGATAATGAATTATTTACGAGATTTATTTTAGAAATACCTACAAAGATGAAAGTTATAAATGATAATAAGATTGAAAGAGTTAATAACTATATATCATTTATATTATTTACACCTTGTATAAATGACTTCCCAGAAATAAATAAAAATACCTATATTGAAATTAGGGGAGAAATATTAGGCAATAGTAATAAAAGCGAAGAAATAGATGATTGTTTAGTGATATTTCCAAAAACTATTAGGAAAGGAGTGAAGATATAATGCCACACCAAACAAGAACACCATCTACACAATTATCATTATGTAAAGATTTATTTAATCAATTAGTGGGTATTTTAGATTTTAATATAAAAATGAATATTGAAGATGAAAAGTTTTCAACTACTGCAGAAAAATTAAAAAATAAATTACTTACATATTCAGTACCTAGAGTTAATAATGATGATATAGAATTTGTAGATGTAAGGTTTTTTCCTAACGAAGCAAGTGATATGATTTGGCAATTATTATTACGAGCTGAAAAAAATGATAATGTAGAAGATTATTATAGTAAGTTAATTGAAAATAGAGAACAAAAAAAATAAAGAAAGAGAGGTAAATAAAAATGGCTACAACATTAGTAGATATTAAAGAAGTCTATAATGAAACGATTGCTGATATAACCTCTGATTCAAGAAAATGGCAATCGTTTTTAAGTTGCGCCTCAAAGAACTATAAGTATGATTTTGATGAGCAATTACTTATATATGCTCAAAGACCAACTGCTATAGCTTGTGCTAGTTATGATACTTGGAATAGTAAATTAAATAGAATAATTAAAAAAGGTCATAGTGGTATAGCACTAATAACTGAAAAGTATGGTAAACCATCTATAAGATATGTATGGGATGTATCAGATACTCAAAGTATGTATGGTAGAAAAGGTAAAAAGGTTAGAGTTTGGAATGTAGGAGTAGCTTATCAAGATCAAGTTGTTGAGGCACTAGAAAATAGATATGGAGAACTAGAAAACAAAGATACTTTTATTTATAGTTTGAAATCAGTCGCAACTAATTTAGTGGAAGATAATATAACAGATTATATTGATTATTTACTAGATAATAAAGAAAATACAAGATTAGTAAATATAGATAATGATTTAATTATTCAAAAGTATAAAAACTTACTTCAAAAAAGTATTGCTTATATGCTTATAAATAAATGTGTAGGTAATGCAGATAAAGAGTTTTTATATACTGATTTTCAAGATATTATAATGTTTCAAGATATAGAGAGTGTTGTAAGTTTAGGAACTGCTACAAGTGATATTAGTGAAATGACACTACTTAATATTTATGAAACTTTAAAAAATATAAGAATAAATGAAATAGAAAAAATTCGTACATTTGATACTGATAAAAATATAGTTTATGATAAAGATGAATTAAAGGAGAGGAGTGAAGTAAATGATAACTTACAAAACAGTAGGAGATTACAAGATACCGAACTTGAAAGTGAAAGAGAGAAACTTCAACATAGGGAAATATGGTCTTATGAGGTTGGATTACCTAAAGAGCAAGAAGAAACCTTTATACGAGCAAATGAAAATCAAGGATATACTAGCAGAACATCTATTGGAGATAGATACGACAGCCGAGATGAGAGTGAACTTGATAATGAAAGAATTGATAGCACAGGAGAATATAACAGAGAACTTGAAGATGGAAGATCCAATGAAGTGGACAGGACTAATGAACAACTTGAAGAATCAAGCAGAGGAGATAGTAATGAGGGAGTTAATCTTCAACTAAAACAAGAGAATACTAATAACAGTATTCTTTTTTCA